>OIZB01000017.1_pt1 | contig 165562 bp, 137 predicted proteins | sample 1588401 | NCBI WGS metagenome assembly OIZB01 (sample SAMN03283270) | human gut metagenome | biome: human-associated habitat; material: feces | host: Homo sapiens | place: USA | collected 2013
TGTCGTCGCGCTCAAAGATCTTGATCGCGTACCAGCGCTGCTGCTCTTCCGGCATCTTGTGCACGGCCGCCTCTTCGATGTGGGCGATCGCGTGCTCGACCGGGCCGGAGAACGTGTGCATCGGCACGGTCTTGGTGGACTTGGCGGCCTCGATGGCGGCCTCTGCCGCGTCCATGACGCCGTCACCCTTCAGGGCCGAGATCTCCACGACCTTGCAGCCGAGCTGCTGCGACAGCTGGCTGATGTTGATCTGGTCGCCGCTCTTGCGCACGATGTCCATCATGTTCACGGCCATGACCACTGGGATGCCCAGTTCGGTCAGCTGCGTGGTCAGGTACAGGTTGCGCTCGAGGTTCGTGCCGTCCACGATGTTGAGGATGGCGTCCGGACGCTCGTCGATCAGATAGTTGCGGGCGACGACCTCTTCGAGCGTGTACGGGCTGAGCGAGTAGATGCCGGGAAGGTCCATGATGACAACGTCGTCATGCTTTTTCAGGCGGCCTTCCTTTTTCTCGACCGTGACGCCCGGCCAGTTGCCCACAAACTGATTGGAGCCGGTCAGCGCATTGAACAGCGTCGTTTTGCCGCAGTTCGGGTTGCCGGCTAAGGCAATCTTGATTTGCTTTTCCATTCGGATGCTCCTTTGCGATATTCTCCTCTGCTGATGGGGGATCCTACCTTATGTAATAAATTTTGCTTACGGATGATTATGCCTGGATCTCAATCATCTCGGCATCGGCCTTGCGCAGGCTCAGCTCATAGCCGCGGACCGTGACTTCCACCGGATCGCCGAGCGGTGCGACCTTGCGCACATACACTTCGGTGCCCTTCGTGATGCCCATGTCCATGATGCGGCGCTTGATGGCGCCCTCACCGTGCAGCTTCACCACCTTGACCGTTTCGCCGATCTTGGCTTCTCGCAGCGTTTTCATCGTGCTTCCTCCCTTAAATCATGATTTTGCGTGCCATTTCATCGCTGATGGCAACGCGGGATTCTTTGACCTTCACGATCAGATTCCCGCCGATCGCCGATACGACCGTGGCCGTCCCACCGGGGACGAAACCCAGATCTTCCAAGTGCTTTCTGGTCTCCGGGTTTCCGCCGACTTTCAGAATCAGTGTCTCCTCGCCGACATTGGCGAGATTCAGCGGCATCATAGATATCCCTCCACTGGTAACGGTTAGAGCGTGCTAACCTTGGATGAAAAAAGAACGGTTATATTTGTTTAACATGAGTTAAACTTCCCTAACCTTGCTAAAGTTTAATCTATCTAACAGCGCGTGTCAAGGGGTATTTGTAAAAATTTTTGCATTGCTTGCATTTTTGGTTAAGGTGTGCTAACCTAAAAGCAATTTGACGAAAAGGTTGGTGGAATCCGCTATGCAGATCTTGAGAGCTGCGGAAGACTATCTGGAAGCAATGCTGATGATGCAGCAGAAACACGGTTACATCCGCTCGATCGACATCGCGGAGCAGCTCGGCGTGACGAAGCCGAGCGTGACCTACACGACCAAGCGCCTGCGCGAAAACGGCTACATCACGATGGACCGCGACGGGCTCATCACGCTCACGCTGCGCGGCATGGACATTGCCGCGCGCATGCTCGACCGGCACCATACGCTCACGAAGTTTCTCATGGAGCTCGGCGTCGACGCCAAGACCGCCGAGGAGGACGCCTGCAAGATGGAGCATGACATCAGCGAGCAGACGTACACGGCGCTCTGCCGCCACGCCATCGGCAAGCTCGGCATCCTCGGGGAGGACGATGCGGGCCTCGGCGAGACGGCCGGGACCGACGAGAATTGAAACCGCATCCGGACACGTCCGCCCGCGGCAGCTTTGGCTGCCGCGGGCGGTTTTGCTTGTCGGGAAAACCCGAAGGGCTTTCCCGACAAAAGGCCTGCAGGCTGCTGCGCGCAGACTTTGTACGCCGGGGGCGCACAAAGTCCACACTTGCAGCCAGAGAAGTATTTTCTCTCACGCACATGTCGCGAGAGAAAATGATTGCAATGCTTTACCGCCTGCGGGCGGCAAACTCTGCGAGGCTTTTTTGACACGCTGGGCCGCCCGCGGGCATTGACGCGGCGGGGCGGATTTGCTATGCTGAAAAAGAGAAAACTCGTTTTCCGGAGGTGCAGCCCATGCTCCAGACCCGCAGACCGGCCCTGAGCGGCAACGCGCTCAAGGGCATCGCCATCCTCGCCATGACGCTCGACCACCTCACGTGGACGCTCTGGCCCGGCTACGCCACCGACTGGTGGGTGCTCGTGTGCCATGTGCTCGGCCGCGTGACGGCACCGATCATGTGGTTTTTCATCGTCGAGGGATACCACTACACGCACGATGTGAAAAAGTACGCCGCGCGCCTGTTCGCGCTCGCGCTCATCTCGCACTTTGCGTATGATTTCTGCTTCGGCATCCCGTTTGTGCCGCTGTCCACCGGGCCGTTCAATCAGACGGGCGTCGTGTGGTCGCTCGCGTGGGGGCTGGTGCTGCTCGTCATCCACGACGACGCGCGGCTGAAAGACTGGGTCAAGATCGCGCTGACGTTTGTGATCTGCGCGGTCACGTTCCCGTCGGACTGGAGCTGCGTGGCCGCGATGGCGATCTTGTTCATGGGGCAGGCGCGCGGGGACTTCCGAAAGCAGATGGGCTGGCTCATGGTGTGGTCGGCCGTGTACGCGCTCGTGTATTTCTTCTTTATAGATAAGGTATATGCGCTCGTGCAGCTCGGCACGGCGCTCGCCATCCCGCTGCTGCGGTGCTATGACGGCACGCGGGGCAAATGGCGCGGCATGGGCTGGCTCTTTTACGTCTATTATCCCGCGCACCTCGCGCTCATCGGCGTGCTGCGCGTGCTGCTCTGGGGCGCGGGGGCGTCCACCGCCGCCGGCAGCTTCTGACGGCAATGTGCACAACGGCATCCGCCCGGACGGGGGAAAACTTCGTCCGGGCGTTTTTGCGCCCGGTGGTGGCATTTCGCAGGGGTTCGTGGTAAAATGCTGTGCAATGTGAGACAAAGGAGGCGGCGCGCGTGCGCTACCAGTGCCTGGTGCTCGACCATGACGACACCGTCGTCAACAGCACCGCGACCATCAATTACCCGGCCTTCGTGCAGACGCTGCAAAAGCTGCGGCCGGACGTACACATGACGCTCGACGACTTTTTTTCCTACTCGTTCGAGCCGGGCTTCGGCGCGCTGTGCAGCGATATTCTGGGCTTTTCCGATGCGGAGATGGACATCCAGTACCAGACGTGGCTGGACTATGTGCGCACGCACGTGCCCGACACGTTCCCCGGTATGCGTGACCTGCTGCAGCGGTTTCACGCCGCGGGCGGGCATATCTGCGTCGTGAGCCACTCCGTGCCGGAAAACATCCTGCGCGACTACCGTGCGCACGACCTGCCCACGCCGGAGCGCATCTACGGCTGGGATTCAGACCCCGAGCGGCGCAAGCCCGCGCCGTGGCCCATCTACCAGATCGAGCGGGAACTCGGCCTGCGGCCGGAACAGCTCGTGGTCATCGACGATCTCAAGCCCGGCAAGGACATGGCTGACCGCGCGGGCGTGGACTTCATCGCGGCGGGGTGGACGCACACCGTGCCGCACATCATCGAAACGATGCAGCGCATCTGCCCGCACTACTGCCGCACGGTGGCGGAGCTGGCGGCGCTGCTGCTGGACGAAACGGAGGCATAACGATGGATACTAGGATGATTCGCACGGCGACGCTCGCCGATCTCGACGCCGTGGCGGCGGTGGAGGCAGCGTGCTTCCCGGCGGCGGAGGCCGCGACACGGGAAGAACTCGCTGACCGGCTGGCGCACTATGGCGACCACTTCTGGCTGATGTTTGACGGCGGCACGCTCATCGCGTTCGTGGACGGTATGGTCACGGACCGCACCGACCTCACGGACGACCTCTACGCGGACGCCGCGCTGCACGACGCGCACGGCGCGTGGCAGATGATCTTCGGCGTGAACACGCTGCCAGACTACCGCCGGCACGGCTGCGCGGGGCAGCTCATCGAGCGCGCCATCGCCGACGCGCGCGCGCAGGGCCGCCGCGGCCTCGTGCTCACGTGCAAGGACCGGCTCGTGCACTACTACGCGAAGTTCGGCTTCGTGAGCGAGGGCGTGTCGGAATCCACCCACGGCGGCGTCGTCTGGTATCAGATGCGCCTGACGTTCTGAAAAATGCAGCCCCGGCGCGAAAAAAATCCGCGCCGGGGCAAAACAAAACCTTGACTCTACAACCGTTGTAGAGTTTACAATGACGGTATTCCACGCAAAGGGGCAAACGCCATGGAGAAAAATCTCACGACCGGCAGCGTCTTTGGCAACATTGTGCGTTTTTCGCTGCCGTATCTGCTCTCGTACTTCCTGCAGACGCTCTACGGCATGGCCGACCTGTTCATCATCGGCCAGTACGAGGGCGTGGCCAGCACGACGGCCGTGTCCGTCGGCAGTCAGGTCATGCACATGCTCACGGTCATGATCGTGGGCCTCGCCATGGGCGCGACGGTCACGATCGGTCAGGCCGTCGGCGCGCGCGACCGCCGGGGCGCGGCGGGCTACATCGGCAACACGACGACGCTGTTTCTGGCGCTGAGCGTCGTGGTGACGGGGGTGCTGCTGGCGCTCGCGCGGCCGATCGCGGCGGTCATGTCCACGCCGGCCGAGGCCGTGCCTGGCACGGTCGCCTACCTGCGCATCTGCTTTCTCGGCGTGCCGCTGATCACGGCGTACAACATCATCGCGTCCATCTTCCGCGGTCTGGGCGACTCGAAGCGCCCGATGTACTTCATCGCCATCGCGTGCGCGGCAAACATCGCGCTCGACTATCTGTTCATGGGCGCGATGCACATGGGCCCGGCGGGCGCCGCGCTCGGCACGACGCTGGCGCAGACGGTCAGCGTGGTCGTGTCGCTGGTCGTCATCCGCCGCGAGCGCGACGGCATCGCCCTCACGCGGGGCGATCTGCGCCCGCGGCGGGCGGTCATGGGGCGCATTTTGCGCATCGGTGTGCCGGTCGCGCTGCAGGACGGGCTGATCCAGATCGCGTTTTTGTTCATCACCGTCATCGCCAACCGCCGCGGCCTCACGGACGCCGCCGCCGTCGGCATCGTGGAGAAGATCATCAGCTTTTTGTTCCTCGTGCCGTCGTCCATGCTCTCGACGGTGTCGGCCCTCGGTGCGCAATGCATCGGCGCGGGCAAGCCCCGCCGCGCGCTGCAGACGCTGTGGTACGCCATCGCCGTTGCGTTCGGCTTCGGCGTGCTCATCACGATCGTCATCCAGTTCGTGGCAGAGCCCGCCGTGGGCCTGTTCACGGACAGCGCGGCCGTCGCCGCCGCGGGCGGGCAGTACCTGCGCGGGTACATTCTCGACTGCTGCTTTGCCGGGCTGCACTTTTGCTTCAGCGGGTATTTCTGCGCCATCGGCCGCTCGGAGCTGTCGTTTCTGCACAACATCACGGCCGTGGTGCTCGTGCGCGTGCCGGGCGCGTACCTGATGAGCAAGTGGTTTCCCACGACGCTGCTGCCCATGGGTCTGGCCACGGCGGCGGGCTCGCTGCTGTCGGTCATCATCTGCGTGATCGCGTTTCTCGTGCTGCGCCGGCGCGGCCGGCTCGTGCCGGAGGAGGCGTGACATGGCGCGGACACAGGAGCTGTTTTCCATCGGCGACGTGGCGCAGCTGTTTCACCTGAGCGTGAGCAGCCTGCGCCACTATGAGACCATCGGCCTGCTTACGCCGGAATACACCGACCCCGCGACCGGCTACCGCTACTACGGGCCGCGGCAGTTTGAGGTGCTCAACACCATCCGCTACCTGCGCGCGCTGGATATGCCGCTCGGGCAGATCCGCGCCTTTCTGCGCAACCGCGACGTCGGGCGCATCGAGCAGCTGCTGCGCGAGCAGAAGGCCGCCGTCGTGCGCAAGCAGGCGGAGCTGCAGCGCGTCGAGCGCAAGATCGACAACCGCCTGCGCCAGCTGCACGATGCGCAGACGGCCGAGCTCGGCGCCATCCGCCTCGTGCGCAGCCCCGCGTGCCGCATCGTGTGGATGTCCGGCGCGCTCGAGCTGCACAGCTTTCTCGACATGGAGCCGTCCATCCGCATGCTCGAGCGCTCGCAGGCGGAGGCCGTGGCGTTCCTCGGCAAGGTGGGTGTGGGCCTCTCGGCCGAGCGGCTGCTGGCCGGGGCGTTTGCGCCGTATGACCGCGCGTTTCTCGTGCTCGACGACGAGGACGCCTTCGATGGCGACGTGACCACCCTGCCCGAGACGACGTGCGCCGCCGTGTGCTTTCGCGGCAGCCACCCCGAAGCCCCGGCGCAGTATGCGCGCCTGATGGACTACCTGCGCGCGCACGCGCTCGCCCCGGCGGACTTCTCGCGCGAGATCACGATGATCGACTACGGCCTGACGAGCGATCCGGAAAAATTCGTGACCGAGATCCGCATCCCCATCACGGAGGCATGAAAAAACGCTGTCCCGAAAATGGGACAGCGTTTTTGCGTTTTGGTGCGTCAGAAGCTGCCGCTGCGGCCGTGGCCGCCGCCACCGGAAAAGCTCGACCCGCCGCCACCGGAGTGCTGGTCGTTGTCGCGCTCGATCTTGCGGCGCGTCGTGGTCGTGTGGGTGTAGACATCGTCGCGCCGCGTCAGGTGCAGGCCCTCGGGCGTGACGTAGGCGCGCGCCTCGGTCTGGCGGCGCACGGAGCGCATCTTCGCCTTGAGGATCAGGCAGACGATGAGCGCGATGACGCACGAGATCACGAGCGCGATGCCCAAATTGCGCAGCAGCGACGGCGCGGAGAAGCCGGGGTCGACGTCGGCGTCACGGCCGGGGCTGTAGGCATAGTCAGAGCCGCTGCCGGTATAGGACTCGCCGCTGAGCAGGTCGGCGCAGCCGTCGATGTAGTCGCAGAAGCCGCCGTACCAGTCGTCGTTGCGGAAGTCGTCGAGAAAGCCGTCCTCGAGCTGCTGCAGGGCAGAGTCCGGGAAGAGGCGCTCTGCCTTGCCGCCGTAGACGAAGGCGGCGTACTTGCGGTTCGACACGCTCAGCAGCAGGAGCACACCGTCGCGCCCGTCACCGACGCCGAGCGAGTCGTTGTGGTAGAGCGTGTAGGACGCCGTCTCCACGTCGGTGAAGCCATAGTCGGCATAGTCGTCCACGGTGCGGATGTACACGCCGACGCCGCTGCTCTGCACGAGGGCGGCGGCGCGCTGCGAGAGCTGGCTGATCTGTTGGTCGGTGAGCAGGCCGGCCTCGTCCGTGACCCAGTCCCCGGCGGCCAGCGCCGGTACTGCGAGCGTCACGGCCAGCAGCAGCACGAGCAGCAGGGCGGTCAGTTTGCGTTTCATATCCGTCGCCTCCTTACAGCAGGAACTGCAAAATTGCAGTCAGCGCCACCGTGAGCGGGGCCGCGATGGCGGCGAACATGCCCCAGAAGCGGCCGCGGTCCGTCGGCAGGTCGCCGACGAGCTTGCCGGTCTGGCCGTTCATGGCGAAGAGAAAGTCCTGCCCGCGCCACTTCGTGCTCAGCATCCACACCGGCAGCAGGGCGTAGTGCACCTTGCCGCGCCGCAGCGCGATGTCCTCGCGCTCGGTCACGCACGCGCCGTAGCCGGTGACGGTGTCGCGCAGGGCCTGCGCGAGCGTCTCGCGGCAGCGCGTGTCCGCCCGGTCGCGGCTGTCGTCGATGGTCACGTCGTATTTATCCGCCAGATAGCCCGGCAGGTACGCCGTGGAAAACGGGCGCAGCTGGGCATAGTCAAACGGCTCGATGGAGTCCATGTGGTCGTCCGGCATCTTGGAGGATGCGTCGACCGGGATCTTCTCAAACGCGAGCGACCCGGCGCGCACCACGTGGTAGTGCCGCGTCTCGGTGATCTCATAGTCGCCGGTCTCGTACACATTCGTGTTGCTGGCGCGGTAGCTGGCCGCGCCCTCCGCGCCGCCGTCAAACAGCCAGAACGGGACGTACACGCCCTGGATCTGCTCGATGTGGTTGGCGGACGTGAACGAGCGCGGCAGGAAGGGCTTGCCCTTGTAGTGCGCGCGCAGCGCCTGCACGGCGTCGTCCTTGCTCAGGCGAAACGGGAGGATATAGTCCGGCCGCAGCGCGCCCGAAAACTGCCCCGGCACGATCGCCGGGTTGCCGCAGTAGGGGCAGGCCGTGGCCGCGGTGCTCTGGTCGCAGATGAGCTCCGCGCCGCACGACGGGCAACTGTAGACGCGCAGGCCGTCCGCCTCCGCGCCCCAGTCGCGGCTGAGGTCGGAGGTGTCCCAGCCGCCGGAGGCCGCGGCGGCTTCCGCAGCCTCGGCCTTGGCAGCCTGCGCTGCTTCGGCCTTCGCGTCGGCCGCCTGCTTGGCTGCGGCGGCCTCGGCCTCCTTGCGGGCATAGAGCGCCTCGATCTCGGCCACGTCGAATGACGAGCCGCAGTAGTCACACTCAAGCTTGCCGCTCTTGGCCGAATAGTGCAGCGGGCCGGTGCAGGCCGGGCACTGATAGTTCGTTACCTGGGTCGGCATGGCGCGTGCCTCCTTTCGTCCGGGCGGGGGTTACGACTGGATGTCCCCATCGTCAAACGGGTCGCCGCACTCGGGGCAGAATTTCGGCGGGTGGGTCGGGTCGTCCGGCTCCCAGCCGCATTTGTCGCACTTGTATTTCGGTGTGCCGGCCGGTTTCGGGCGGCCGCACTCGGAGCAGAACTTGCCCTTGTTCACCGCGCCGCACACGCACGTCCAGCCCTCCGGCGCGGCCGGGCGCGGCCGGCCGCAGTTGCCGCAGAACTTGCCGGTGTTGCCCGTCTGGCCGCAGGCGCACGTCCAGCTCCCGGCCGCCGGGGCGGCGGGCTGCTGGGCCGCCTGCTGCCGGCCCATGGCATAGAGGTCCTGCGCGTTGACGCCGCCCACCTGGCCGGCCATGCCCATGCCCATGAACGCCATGGCCGGGCCGGTGGCCGTGTTGGACGCGGCCGCCTTCATCGCATCGCCCTGCGAGCGCGAGAGCATCGCCGCCGCGCGCGTCGGGTCCATGTAGGCCGCGTCGCGCTGCATGTCCTTAATCATCTGCTCGTCGGCCTCGTCGGCCTTCACGGACGAGACGCCGAAGGCCACGATCTCCAGACCCCGGCGGTCGCGCCACTGGGCCGAGAGCTCTTCGTTGAGCGCCGCGGCGATCTCCCGCGTGTGGCCGGGCAGCGCCGAGTAGCGGATGCCCATGTCGCTGATGCGCGCGAACGCCGGCTGCAGCGCCGTGAGCAGCTCGCTCTTGAGCTGGCCGTCGAGCGTGTCGCGCGTGTAGTCCTCGGTCACGTTGCCGCAGACGTTGGTGTAAAACAGCAGCGGGTTTGCGATGTGGTAGCTGTACTCGCCGAAGCAGCGGATGCCGATGTCGATGTCGATGCCGGCACGCTGGTCCACCACGCGAAACGGCACGGGGCTCGGCGTGCCGTACTTGTTGCCGGTCAGCTCCTTGGTGTTGAAGTAGTAGATGCGCTGGTCCTTCGGGGCCTCGCCGCCGAAGGTGAAGCGCTTGCCGATGTTGCGGAACACCTGCCCGATGCTCTCGCCGAGGTTCCCGGCGAAGATCGACGGCTCGGTCGATGCGTCATACGTGTACTCGCCCGGCTCGGCGCAGACCTCCACGACCTTGCCCTGCTCGACGATGAGCATGCACTGCCCGTCGGCGACGGCGATGCGCGAGCCGGTGGTGATGATGTTCTCGTCGCCGTGTGTGTTGCTCGAGCGGCGGGTGGTCTTTTTCTGTCCCTTCACGGCCAGCACATTGGCCGGCAGGGCCTCACAGGTGAAGAATTCTTTCCACTGGTCGGCCAGAACGCCGCCGGCAGCGCCCGCGGCAGCTTTGATCAGTCCCATATACAAACTCCTTTTTGGTGATGGTTTTTCGTCGGATGCGGATGCTTGTGACGGTTTTTCGTCCGCGCTTACATTATAAGGGCGCGCGCGCGCAAAAGCTACAGCGAAAGCAAAAATTCAGGCAAAATTCAGAATTTTTTCCCGCCCCGGCGCGATTTTTCGCCGCCCGCTTGACAGCGCCCGCGCGCGGGGGCTATCCTGTCGGCGGACTCTACGGAGCGTCGGTTGCATTCCGGGCGAAAATCCGTACAATATACCTGCACGGGAGGTGTAAGCGATGGATCAGACACGCACGGGGGCGCTCATCCGCGCCCTGCGGCAAGGCAAAAACCTGACACAGCGGCAGCTCGCCGACGCGATCGGCGTGAGCGACAAGGCCGTCTCCAAATGGGAGCGCGGCTGCGGCGCGCCGGACATTTCCCTCCTCCCGCGACTGTCACAGGCTCTGGGCACGAGCGCCGAGGCGCTGCTCCGGGGCGATCTGGAGGAAAACGATTTGACGAACGGAAACATGAAGCGCGTGCGCTTTTGCGTCTGCCCGCACTGCGGCAACCTGCTGCTGGCGAGCGATGCGGCGGACGTGACCTGCTGCGGCCAGACGCTGCAGCCTCTGACGCCGCAGACGCCGGACGATGCCCACCGCCTGACGGCGGAGCTGAGCGACGGCGAGTGGTATCTCACGTCCGACCACCCCATGCGCCGGGAGCACTACCTGTCGTTCGTGGCGCTGGTCAACGAGGACACGGTCGTGCTGCGGCGGCTCTACCCCGAGTGGGGCGCGCAGACGCGCCTGCCGTACTTCGCGCACGGCACGCTGCTGTGGTACTGCACGCAGCACGGGCTGTTCTCGCAGAAGATCGACGCGCACAAAAAGTGAGCAGAAAACAGCCGGGGCATCCCTTCTGGGATGCCCCGGCTGCTGCTTTGTGTGCTCACGCGATGCCGGTGACCTTATAGTCCTTGGCCTCGACCGTGCTCTTGAGCACGGCGTTGTCCACCGGGGCGCTGAGCGTCACAACGGCGGTGCCCGCCGTGTGGCTGACGGCGGCCTCGGTGACTTCCGGCAGCGCCTCGAGCGCCTTTTTCACGGTCGCCTCGCAGTGAGCGCACATCATGCCTTCGATTTGAATGGTCTTTTTCATTGCAGTTTCCTCCTTGATTTCGGGTGCTTGTTTGAGATGGTTTGCACGTTTATGGTCATGGCGCGTATCGCGCAGCTTGAACAGATTCAGGCGCAGGGCGTTCGTGACCACGCAGAAGCTCGACAGGCTCATGGCCGCCGCGCCGATCATGGGGTTGAGCGTCAGGCCGAGCGGGACGAACACGCCCGCCGCGATGGGGATGCCGATGGTGTTGTAGAAAAACGCCCAGAACAGATTCTCGTGGATGTTGCGCAGCGTCGCGCGGCTGAGCCGGATGGCCGCCGGCACGTCGCTCAGATGGCTGTTGACGAGCACGACGTCGGCCGCGTCGATGGCCACGTCCGTGCCCGCGCCGATGGCGATGCCGATGTCCGCGCGCGTGAGCGCCGGCGCGTCGTTGATGCCGTCGCCGACCATGGCGACCTTGCCGCGCGCGCTCAGGCTGCGGATCTCGCGTTCCTTGCCGTCGGGCAGCACGCCCGCGATCACCTCGTCCACGCCGGCCTGCGCGCCGATGGCCCTGGCCGTGCGCGCGTTGTCGCCCGTTATCATGACGACGCGGATGCCCATATTCTGCAGCTCACGGATGGCCTGCGGGCTGTCGGGCTTGAGCACGTCCGCCACGGCGATGATGCCGAGAAGCTTCCCACCGCGGGCGAAAAACAGCGGCGTCTTGCCGGCCTCGGCCAGCGCCTGCGCCTGCGCCTGCATGGGCGCGGGAATGTCGGCCGCCGTGCGGATGAAGTCCGCGTTGCCGCCGCAGAGCGGCTGCCCGTCGAGCGTGGCCCTGAGCCCGTTGCCCGGCAGGGCCTGAAAGTCCGCGACCTCGGCGGCGGTCAGCCCGTCCGCCTCCGCGCGGCGCAGCACCGCCTTGGCCAGCGGGTGCTCGCTCCGGCGCTCGAGCGCATAGGCCAGGCGCAGCAGCTCCGTCTCCGTCACGCCCGGGGCGGGGCAGAGGTCCGTCACGGTCGGGTCGCCGGAGGTGATGGTGCCGGTCTTGTCGAGCGCGACGATCTGGATGCGGCCGGTCTCCTCAAGGGAGGCCGCCGTCTTGAAGAGGATGCCGTTTTTCGCGCCCATGCCGCTGCCGACCATGATCGCCACCGGGGTGGCGAGGCCGAGTGCGCACGGGCAGCTGATGACGAGCACGGAGATGCCGCGCGCGAGCGCGTAGCCCACGGTGCGGCCGAGCAGCAGCCAGACGACGAACGTCACGAGCGCGATGCCCATGACCGCCGGTACGAACACGCCGGACACCTTGTCGGCGATCTTGGCGATCGGCGCTTTCGTGGCCGCCGCGTCGCTGACCATCTGGATGATCTGCGAGAGCGTCGTGTCCTCGCCGACGCGCGTGGCGCGGCACTTGAGAAAGCCCGACTGGTTCACCGTCGCGGCCGAGACGGCCGCGCCCGGCGCTTTGTCGGCCGGGATGCTCTCGCCCGTGAGCGCCGCCTCGTTGACTGCGCTCGTGCCGGCGAGCACGACCCCGTCGACCGGGATGCGCTCGCCCGGGCGGACGACGAACACGTCGCCGGTTTGCACCTGCTCGACCGGGACGGTCACCTCCGCGCCGCCGCGCTCGACGGTGGCGGTCTTCGGCGCGAGCTCCATGAGGCTGCGCAGCGCGTCGGTCGTCTTGCCCTTCGAACGGGCTTCGAGCGTCTTGCCCACCGTGATGAGCGTGAGGATCATGGCGGCGGACTCGAAGTAAAAGTCCATCATGTAGCCCATGACGGCCTGCTCGTCACCGCGCACCTGCGCGCCCGTCATGGCGAAGAGCGCGTACGTGCTGTACACGAACGCCGCCGTCGCCCCGAGGGCCACGAGCGTGTCCATGTTCGGCGCGCGGTGCCAGAGCGCCTGGAAGCCGCTGATGAAAAACTTCTGGTTGATGACCATGATGATCACCGTCAGCAGCAGCTGCGTCAGGCCCATGGCGACGTGGTTGCCGTCATAAAACTCCGGCAGCGGCCAGCCCCACATCATGTGGCCCATGGAAAAATACATCAGCACGAGCAGAAAGCCCAGCGACCAGAAGAGCCTGCGCCGCAGCTTCGGCGTCTCGTGGTCGGCGAGCGCGTCGGCGCCGGCGGCGGGGCCTGCGCTCTGCTGCGCGCCCTTGACCGACGCGCCGTAGCCCGCGGCCTGCACCGCGTCGATGATAGCCTGATCGGCCGCCGTGCCCTCCACCCCCATGGAGTTGGTCAGCAGGCTGACCGAGCACGCCGTCACGCCCGGTACGTTCGACACCGCCTTTTCCACGCGCGCCGAGCAGGCCGCGCAGCTCATGCCGGTGACGTTATATTGCTTCAATGTCGTTCCTCCTTTGCGGTGCGGCTTATTTCATGAGTTTCTGCAGCGTCGCCACCAGCTCGTCGATCACCTCATCCTTGCCGTCGCGGATGTCCTCGACGACGCAGGTGCGGATGTGACTGGCCAGCAGCTCCTTATTGAATGCGTTGAGCGCCGCGCCCGCCGCCGCCGACTGCACGAGAATGTCCGGGCAGTAGGCGTCGTTTTCGACCATGCCGCGGATGCCGCGGATCTGGCCCTCGATGCGGTTGAGCCGGTGGATGAGCCGCTTGTATTCCTCCGGTGAGCGCTCCTTTTTGCGCTGCGAACAGCCGCAGCAGCACGTTTTTTTCTCATCGTCCATGTATTCGTACCTCATTGTTTCCCGTATACCCCTTGGGGGTATTTTTGAATATATACCCCCCGAGGGTATTTGTCAAGCGAAAATGCGCATTTTCTTGACAGCGGGCGCGCGCGATCTGCTCGATTCCGCCGGCTGCCAGAACGTCAAGGGCGGCTGGCCGGTGCAGGCGTCCGACCGCATCGAGGCCGTCGGCCTGCGCGGATAATTTGCAGGCAGAAAACCGCCACGCCCCTGCGAGCCGGAATGGCGCGCAGGGGCGTGGTTTTTATTTTGCTGCCGGTGCTCAGCCGTGGTAGTCGCCGGTCGCGGAATCGACCGTGACGTAGGGCACGACTTTGCCGTCGATCTTCACATAGACCTGATAGATGCCGTTTCCGAGATCCTCGTAGTGGTCGGGCGTGACGCCGTAGTCTTCGAGCAGGCTCTGTTCAAACTTGGCCTTCCAGCCGTCGCTGCCGGCGTCTTTTCCGGCGGCGGGCGTCGGTGTCGCGGCCGGGGCGGCGATGACGGGCGTCTCAACGGCCGGGGCCGCAGGCGTCTGTGCGGGATCGGATGCGGCGGCGGTCTGCCTGCCGCAGGCAGTCAGCGCCAGCAGGAGCACGGCGGTCAGCAGCGCGGCCGCGTGTTTGCGGTGGGTCATGGGCAGTTCCTCCTTGGTAATGGCGTTTTCGGTGTTTTCGCAGGCATTTTACATCAAAATTCGCAGAAATACCACCCTGGGGTGCAAAATTCAGATGTGAATGTTGCGCCCGCCGGTCATTCTTTCAGCGTTCGGACGGAAAACGGGCAGGCGCAGGTCATGCGGTACCAGAATTCCGGCGCGGTTTTTGCCGGATCGTCCGCCGCTGCGATGACATCGGTCCCGTCCTCGATGATGTTCTGGAAGAAAAATGCGCAGACTCTCTGCCACTGCTCCGTGCCGCAGACAAACGCTTCGAGATCCTCCACGACCAGAAGGTCGGCGTTTCCGCACAGCGACCCCGCCGCATCGTCGAGCGCCCCGGACGGTGTGGTGCACCGGCTGCGTAGCTGCGCGCCGCTGGTGCGCACGACGTGCGCGTGGTCGAGCCGGTCCGCGAGCTCGGCGGCGAACTGTGCACGGTCCGCCATGCTGAGCACCAGCAGGGAACAGGGCAGCGCCTGACGCGCTTGCGTGCGGCGCAGCAGGCAGCGCCGCCGCAGTGCCGCGAACGCCTTCCGGCAGAGCGACAGGAACTGCTGCAGGCTGTATGTACCGGCCAGAACGCACAGCAGAAAGGTACCGGCCCACGGGAGCACATACCGGAAGATGCCGATGCCGCCGCGGTAAGTCAGGTCCGTGCGCACGAGGTTTTCATACATATGCGGCACGTGTACCCAGCCGCTGTCCAGCTGGCAGAGCATGTGCAGCTCGTTGTTGTGCAGGCAGACCAGCGCCGTGGCGATCAGCGCAAAGACCGCCGCCGGCAGCCAGCGGAGCCGGGGCTTGCGGATGCGCGCCAGCAGCCTGCCGCAGCCGTATGCCGTCAGAGGGAAAAACAGGGCATAACCGGCCAGCTTCAGGAAGCGGAACGCGGACGGCCGGCCGGGATACGGGCCGATATCGAACAGCGCGCGATAACCTGGCAGCAGCGGCAGAAGCAGCAGCGCCGCGTCCAGACAGATCAGCAGGATCAGAAATACGGTATGCCATGTTTTTTTCATGTCTCGAGTCCCCTCTCTTTTGCGGATTTTGTTCCATGATAGCATAAACAGGCAGGCGGAGGAAACGAACGATAGACGCCCGCAGGCAGAACGCCTGCGGCGGGCGGATTTTTTGCGCTTGACAGGGCTTCCAGCGCGGGATATCCCGTCAGCAGAACGGAGGGAACGCACCAGATGAGACAACGAATTCCAGTAACGCCTGTTCCGGAGCGCCCGCCGGACGTAGAGGCGTTTTTTTCATTCAATGACGTTCGGAAAAGCCCCGCCCGTGACGGGTATCGCCCGGCGCATCGGCTGACCGATACCTGTCTGACGACCGGCGTTCACTATTATTATGATGTGGGCTCCGTGCCGCCGGGCGCGTCGGCCCGCGGAACGATCACGTTCCTTTCTCCCGAGGTGTATCCGCATTGCCTGTGGGTCGGAAAACGGATCCCGATGCAGGAAGGCGCGCATGTGGTGGGGTATGCAGTGATCACGCGCATCGACAACCCGCTCCTGCAGGCGGAAAAGCCGGAAGCGCGAGCGTCAGTCGTGGCTTCCCCCGACCGAAGCGACGACAGAAAGCCGCGGTGATGACCAAGCGCTGGGACAAGCAGAGCACGCGCCGTCATCTGCTGGTGTACCTGCTGCTTCTTTGCAAAACGTAAAAAACACCGCCGCAGGGTTTTCCCTGCGGCGGTGTTTTTCTGCCCGCGTGCGAATAAAACAAAAAATTGAATGAATAAATACTAATGAGCGCCGTTTCTCCTCAATTGCCCGCAAAGCTGGAAAAACGCTGGAATATATGGGCTTTCAGACCTATAATAAGCGCATATAACCGTATCAAAAATAATTCATGTATGAATATGCTAATAATACGACGAATAATGAAATTAAATTCACCAAAAACCTTGTGTGCTTTGTCAATTGAAAAACTTACATTTCAGACGTAAACTGCACATAAGATTTTTTCCGTCTGCGGCGCACTCCTGCTGCTCCGGCGGTGAAGAATCCAATCTCATACAGAAAGAAGGCTTATCATGAAGAGGAGAATCTTGACTCTGCTGCTGACGCTGGTCATGGTGCTGTCGCTTCTGCCCGGCACGGCGCTCGCCGTGAACGACAGCAGCGCACCCGCCGTGACGTATGCCGATCTGGCAGACATCAACGGTACTGCGCTCGTCCCTGACGGCGCAGGCGAAAACACGGAATTGACCGTAGCGGACGCAGTGCGTGCACTGCTGCTGTGGACGGGCATGACCGAGCAGCAGCTCGGCTCGTTCCCGGATGACTATCTGGCTCAGGCCCGCAGCATGGGCATGATCGACACGGACACCGACGCCGACGCGCCCTGCACGCTCGCGGCTTACCGCCAGATGAAGGCGGTCGCCGACCAGATGTATGACGCGCTGCACGCCGACAAGCTGCAGCCGCTGTACATGAACGGTATGGCGCAGCCCATCTTCCCCTACACGACCGGCGAGGTCACGGAGGGCTACAGCAACGACGAGAGCGACATCATCCGCTACTGCGTCTATGTCGAGACCAACTACGACACCGACGACGACGGCAAGCTCGACCTCGTCAAGGCGGTCGTGCAGATCCCGCGCGCGGCGATGGAGGGCAACTACAAGGCGGCCACCATCTACGAGGCGCGCCCGTACATCACCGGCTGCAACTCCAGCATGAACCCCGGCAAGAACCTCGGCAGCGAGGGGTATGACATCTCCAAGCTCTACAGCCAGCCGGCGGCACGCGTGCCCGCCGGGACCGCCACGACCGCGGACGCGGCAGCGACCGCCAACAGCTCCGACTGGTACTACTGGAATCCGTACGAGCAGATGTATGACTACGAGGATCTCAACTGGTATGACTACTATCTCGTGCGCGGCTTTGCCGTGGTCGAGTGCGGCGGTCTGGGCACGAAGGGCTCCGACGGCTTTGAGACCTGCGGCACCGATCTGGAGATCGATGCGTTCAAGTGCGTGATCGAGTGGCTGCACGGCGACCGCGTGGCCTACACCGACAAGACCAGCAACGTCGCCATCTCGGCCGACTGGTCGAGCGGCAAGATCGGCATGACCGGCCGCTCCTACGCCGGCACGACGCAGTTCGGTCTGGCAACGACCGGCGTCGCCGGCCTTGAGACCATCGTCCCCGTCGCCGGCATCGCGAGCTGGTATGAGTACACCAACTCTCAGGGCATCTCCACCAACAGCCTCGTCAACTACTCCGAGCGGCTCGGCTGGTACTGCAACGGCCGCTACCTCGATCCGGACGACTACGCGACCATCGCCGAAAAGTACGGCAACTACATGTACCAGATCCAGCAGGATCAGCTCAAGAGCAACGGCGACTACTCCGAGCACTGGGCGACCCGCGACTACACGCTTGACGCGGAAAACATCAAGTGCCCGGCGCTGATCGTGCACGGCCTCAACGACGACAACGTGCGCACGAAGGAATTTGACCTCATGTATCAGGCCTATCAGAAGGCCGGCGTGAACGTCAAGCTCCTGCTGCATCAGGATGCGCACCTGACCCCGAGCTACCCCGCCGGCAACCTCGAGTTCTACATTGACGGCGAGAGCTACAACAACGTCCTCAACCGCTGGTTCAGCCACTACCTGTGCGGCGTGGAAAACGGCGCCGAGAACATGGCCGCCGTCACCGCGCAGAGCAATGTCGACGCCTCCGTCTGGAACACCTATGACAGCTGGACGACCGACGAGAGCATTGCCCTCTCCAACGCCGACGACACCGGCACGACCACCATCAACAGCGACTACAGCACGCAGGGCATCAACCGCAGAAACTGGCAGAATGCGCTGACCGCCGGCTCTACCGACGTGAGCGCCATGTACACCATGGACGTGGACGCCGACACCGTCATCAAGGGCAGCGTGGCCGTGAGCTTCACCGCCAGCGCCGATAACTATGACGCGCCGGAGACGACCAGCCCGCGCGGCACCGTCGACCACGACAACTATGTCGGCGAAGAGACGAACGCCCTTGACCACGACAACTACGTTGGCGCGGCGAGCGCTGACGGCGCTGTGACCGTGTCCCTGCCGGACGGCGCCGATCTGATCGACCGCGACGCGCTCATGGTCAGCGCCATGCTCGTCGACATCGCGCCCGAGGGCACGACGTTCCCGGCCTACAACACGCAGGGCAGCTATGTGCCCAAGACCATCACCGCCGGCGGCGCGTGGATGGGCGGCGGCCTGAACAACTATGACTACGCCGAGCTCAACGCCACCGACGTCAGCTACAAGATCATTGCGCGCGGCTGGATGGACCTCTGCAACCCCGGCGCTGGCTATGACTCCGCCTCCGCCGGCACGAAGGTCGCCCTCAAGGTCGGCGAGAACCACGACTACACCATCTACCTGCAGCCGAACCTCTACACCGTCAAGGAAGGCCACAAGCTCGCACTCGTGATCTACACCTATGAGCCGGGCAAGGCCAACTACAGCCAGGACTACCAGATCACGCTCGAAAACGCTTCCGTCAGCGCGGAGATCCCCGTTGATAAGATCCCGGCCGTTCCGGCGCTTCCGTTCACGGACGTCCCCGCAGACACCGAGCTCTACGCCGCTGTGAAGTGGGCCTACTTCAGCGCCCCGAAGATCACGGTCGGCGTGACCGAGACCACCTTTGCCCCCGCCAGCACCTGCACCCGTGCCGAGGTTGTCACCTTCCTGTACCGTCTGGCCGGTGAGCCGGATGTGTCCGGCACGGCGCTTCCGTTCACGGATGTGGCCGAGGATGCCTACTATACCGACGCGGTGAAGTGGGCGGCAGCCAACGGCGTGACCGCCGGCACGAGCGCCACCACCTTCAGCCCGAACGACACATGCACGCGCGCACAGGCCGTCACGCTGCTGTATAACGCAGCCGGCGCACCGGCCGTGAGCGACACGGTGAGCTTCGCGGATGTGGCGGCAGACGCCTACTACGCCGATGCTGTTGCATGGGCGGCAGCCAACGGCGTGACCGTCGGCACGAGCGCCACCACCTTCAGCCCGGACGACGCATGCACGCGCGGCCAGATCGTGGCATGCTCTACCGCGGCGACACGCAGGCCTGAGCAAGACACAGAAAATCACCCCAAAAAGCGGCAGCGCCCATTGCGAATGCAATGGGCGCTGGTTTTTTGTACAGACGGCTTGCCGTTTGAGGATCACGCCGGAAGCTCTCTTGCGCGCTGCGGCGCGTGTTTGACAACATCCTGAGCAACGCCGCCAAATATTCCGCCGGCGACCTGACCGTCACGCTGACGCCGGACGGCGCGGTCACGTTCGCCAATCATGCGCCAAACCTCAGCTGCGTACAGGCAAACCAGCTCGTCGACCGCTTTTTCACCGTCGAGACGGCGCGCGCTCGGCCGGGCGGGGGAGCGGGGGAGCGGGGGAGCGGCGCCGCGGCCCGCCGGTCCCCGGCATCCGCCGCGGCGGGGAAAGCGCCGGAAACCTTGCGCCGGGTGACAGTTTTTGACCCGGAAGTTGCGTTTTGCCGGACAGTTTTGCGGGAAAACCCGGCGCCGCTTGACAATATCCACCGGCTTTATGCTATAATGACTCTTCTGCTTTGCGGCTGCGGCCGCAGCGGGAACGATCCGTTATGCTGAAAATCCATAAGGAGGTCAGAAATGACGAAATACAATCAGGTCACGCCGGAGATCGCCGCGCAGCTTCAGGCCATCGTGGGCGCGAAGCGCTTTTTCGCGGGCGACGCGGTGAAGGACGACTTCAGCCACGACGAAATGCCCATCTACGGCAAGTATTACCCCAAGGTGGTCTGCGAGGCCGAGAGCACTGAGGAAGTGTCCGCGATTCTGCGCGTGTGCTACGATAACAACATTCCCGTCACGCCGCGCGGCGCGGGCACGGGCCTCGTCGGCGGATGCGTGCCGCTGTGCGGCGGCGTGGTGCTGTGCACGACGCGCATGAACAAGATCCTCTCCTATGACATGAACAACCTCGTCGTGCACATCCAGCCCGGCGTGCTGCTGTGCGACCTCGCGGCCGACGCGCTCACGCACGGCCTGATGTACCCGCCCGACCCGGGCGAAAAGACCGCGACCGTGGGCGGCAACGTGTCCACGAACGCGGGCGGCATGCGCGCCGTGAAGTACGGCGTCACGCGCGACTACGTGCTGGCCATGACCGTGGTGCTGCCCGACGGCAGAGTCATGGAGCTCGGCAAGACCGTGTGCAAGACCAGCTCCGGCTACAGCCTGCTGCACCTGATGATCGGCTCGGAGGGCACGCTCGGCGTTATCACGGAGCTGACGCTCAAGCTCATCCCGAAGCCGGAAATGAACGTGAGCCTCATCCTCCCGTTTGCCGACGTGGAGACCGCCATCGCCTCCGTGCCGAAGATCAAGCTGGCCAACCTTGACCCGCAGTCGATCGAGTTCATGGAGCGCGACATCGTCGATTCCTCGGCGGCATTTACCGGCAACACCATCTTCCCCACGGTCGTGGACGGCAAAGAGGCGGGCGCGTACATCCTCGTCACCCTCGTCGGCGACAGCGAGGCCGAACTGACCGCGAAGATGGACCGCCTCGGCGCGCTTGCCGAGCAGTGCGGCGCGTACGACACGCTCGTCGTCTGGACCGACGGCCTGAAAAAGGACGTCTGGGCCGCGCGCAGCGCATTCCTGACCGTCATCGAGGCGGACACGAAGCTGCTCGACGAGATGGACGTCGTCGTGCCGGTCGACCGCATCGCGGAGTTTCTCGTCTACACCCGCGCCACCGGCAAGGCGGAGGGCATCACCATCCGCAACTTCGGCCACGCGGGCGACGGCAACCTGCACATCTACTGCTGCGCCAACGACATGGCGCTCGACGAGTTCAAGCGCCGCAGCAAGGCCGTCATGGACAAATGCTATGCCAAGTGCATCGAGTTCGGCGGGCAGGTCTCCGGCGAGCACGCCATCGGCCACGCAAAGAAGCAGTACCTGGTGGAGTCCGCCGGCGAGACGGCGTTCGGGCTCATGCAGGCGATCAAGCAGGTGTTTGACCCCAAGGGCATCCTCAACCCCGGCAAGGTCTGCACCAATGTGGAGGAGGACTGAAGCATGCTGAATATTCTTGTTTGTGTCAAGCAGGTGCCCGACATCAACCTCGTGAAGATGGACCCCGTCACGGGCAGCCTGATCCGCACGGGCGTGCCGGCGATCCTCAATCCGCTGGACGCCAACGCGCTTGAGGCGGCCGTGCGCGTCAAGGAGGCGCACGGCGGCACGGTCACCGTCATCACGATGGGGCCGGACATGGCCAAGGAGGCGCTGCGCGAGTGCCTCGCCGCGGGCGCGGACCGCGCCGTGCTGCTGTCTGACCGCGCGTTTGCCAACGCCGACACCCTCGCCACGAGCTACGTCATTGCGAGCGCGGCAAAGCAGCTCGGTGAGTTTGACCTCATCTTCTGCGGCAAGGAGTCGCTCGACGGCGCGACCGGGCAGATGGGCTCGCAGCTGGCCGAGCGCTTCGGCGCGAGCCAGATCTCCTCGACGGCGAAGATCGTCGAGGTGGACACGGCCGCGCACACCATCACGGCCGAGCGCGACCTCGAGCGCGGCACGGAGGTGCTGCGCGCGAAGTATCCCTGCCTGCTTACGGTCGAGAAGGCGAACTTCCGCCCCCGCATCCCGAACCTGAAGCGCTGGAAGGCCTCGCGCACCGCGCCCATTGCGGTCTACAGCGCGGCCACCATCCCGGGGCTCGACCCCGCGCAGATCGGCGACCCCGGCTCGCCCACGAAAGTGCCGCGCACCTATCCGCCGGAGGTCGGCGCGAAGGGCAGCATGATCGACGAGGGCAGCACGGAAAAGAACGTGGACCGGCTCTTCGAGCGGATCGCGGACGTGCTTTGAGGAGGTGCAGGCAGTGAATAAGACAGATTACAAAGACATGTGGGTCTTCATCGAGCGCGACGGCGACAGCGTGCTGCCGGTCTCGCTCGAGCTGTGCTCGGAAACGCGCAAGCTCTGCGACGCGAGCGGCGAGAAACTCGTCGCGGTCATCGTCGGCAGCATCTCGGACGGCGAGCTGCAGCGCGTGCTCGACTGCGGCGTGGACAAGGTCATCCACGTGACCGGCACGGGCTATGACTACTTCAATAACGATGCGTACACCAACCTCTTCACCGTCCTGTGCCGGAAATACCGGCCCACGGCGGTCATGGTCGGCGGCACGATCAACGGGCGCGACTTTGCGCCGCGCTTCGCCGCGCGCCTCGGCACCGGCTGCACTTCGGACGCGACCGAGCTCATCTGGGATCCCAAGACAACGGACATCGAGTTCGTTGAGCCTGCCGTCGGCGGCAAGATGATGGCCGTCATCACCGTGCCGGTGGCGCGCCCGCAGGTCGGCACGATCCGCCCAGGCACGTTCAAGTGTGTGCCCTGCGGCGCGCGTGCGCACGAGGTCATCGAGGAGCACATCGACTTCCCGGTCGCGGACATCCGCACCGAAATCCTTGACTTCCGCGCCGACGATCTCGACGAGAGCCTGAACATCGCGGACGCGGACGTGATCGTCTGCGTCGGCAACGCGATCAAGGGGGCGGACGCCCTGCCGCGCTACCGCCGTCTGGCAGAGCGCCTCGGCGGCAAGGTCGCCTGCACGCGCCCGGTGTTCGACCGCGGCGTGCTGCCGTTCAAGCTCGTCATCGGGCAGTCCGGCGCTGTGGTCAAGCCGAAGCTGCTGCTGTCGTTTGGCGTGTCGGGCGCGGTCAACCACGTCACGGGCTTTTCGGACGCGGACGTGGTCGTCGCCGTGAACACCGATCCCGAGGCGGCGATCTTCAACTACTGCACCTACGGCATCGTCGGCGACATGGACGAGGTCTGCGAGGCCATGCTCGCAAAGCTCGGCGAGTGAGCCGGGACAAACACGCAAAAAAGCACCCGAGAGGGTGCTTTTTTGCGTGTTGCCCACCGTGTCGTAGGCGTCATAGTCCAGCAGGCAGTGCTGCCAGAAGCCCGTCCGGCGCAAAGGATATCGGTATGCAGCCGATGAGCGCGTCGGACGCAGCATCTTCAAAGATCCGGGCTGGGCAAAGGGCATACCATAAAACAAAAAGCAAAAAAGGACCTGGCTATGCCAGGTCCTTTTTTCTGGCACCCCCGGCTGGATTCGAACCAGTGGCCTGCCGCTTAGGAGGCGGCCGCTCTATCCAACTGAGCTACGGGGGCACAACAGCGTTATTTTAGCGCAAAGAGCGGCGGGTGTCAATGACCGGCGGCAGAAACGGGCCGCACGGTTGCGCGCGGCGGGAAATCATGGTATGATAAACAGACTGCGCAAAGGAGGTAGCCCCATGCGTCTCATCCGCGAGGAAAAAACCTTCATCCGGGAGGCCGTTTTGCTCATGCTCCCGATGATCTTGCAAAATTTTGTGACGTTTTCCATGTCCATGGCCGACACGTTCATGGTCGGCGTGCTCGGCGAGACGGCGCTCGCCGCCGTGACGATGGCCAACAGTCCATTTTACGTCATGCAGCTGATGATCTTCGGCGTGCAGAGCGGCATGAGCGTGCTCGTGGCGCAGTACCACGGCCGCGGCGATCAGGAGGCCATCAACCGCGTGATGGGCATTGCGCTGTTCGTGTCCACGACGATCACGGGCCTGCTCGCCATCACGGCGTTCTGCATCCCGGAGCAGATCATGCGCGTGCTCACCAACAATGCCGACCTCATCGCGCCCGGCGCGGCGTACACGCGCTACGTCGGCTTTTCGTATTTCTTCTCCGCCATCAGCGGCGTGTACATCGCTGCCCAGCGCAGCACGGAAAATCCCCGCCTCGGCGCGGCGCTGCTCACCGTGTCCGGCGTGCTGAACATCTTTCTCAACTGGGTGCTCATCTACGGCAAGCTCGGCGCACCCATGCTCGGCTGCGCGGGCGCGGCCGTCGCCACGCTCATCAGCCGCGCGTTCGAGGTTGCGGTGCTGTGCGTGTATGCCGCCGTCAGCCGCCGGCTGCCGCTCATGCCGCGCGCGCTGCTGCGCCCCGGCCGCGTGATCGCAAAGGACTTCGCCAAATACGCCCTGCCCGTCGTGTGCAACGAGTGTCTGTGGTCGCTCGCGTTTTCGCTCTACACGGTCATCATGGGGCATATGGACAATAACACGCCCATCCTCTCGGCCTACACCATCGCCGGGAATCTGCAGCGCATGATGACCCCGGCGTCGTTCGCCGCGGGCGGCGCGGCCGCCGTGCTCATCGGGCGGGAGATCGGCCGCGGCAACCGCGGCAGCGTGCAGCGCAAGGCGTGGGTGCTCGACGTTCTGGCGCTCGTCGTCGGATTCGTGTGCATGGGCATCATCGCGCTCGTGCGCAATGTGCTGCTGCGGCCGTACATCCTGCCGCTGATGCACATGGAGGGCGAAGCGTGCGACATTGCGATGTATATGATGGGGATCTTGATGCTCGTGCAGCCGGTGTCGAGCGTGAGCCTGACGAACATCGTCGGCGTGCTGCGCGGCGGCGGCGACGTGCGCTATGCGATGCTGTGCGACGTCGGGCCGCTGTACGCCGTGTGCCTGCCGCTGGCGGCGCTCGCGGCGCTGGTGTGGAAGCTCGACATCCGGTATGTGTACCCGCTCATGTCGATCGATGTGATCGTGCAGATCTTTTTGTGTTTCCCGCGGCTGCGCTCCGGCAGGTGGATCCACGATGTGACCCGCGGCGCGGGGGAGCTGGAGGCGTGACGGGGGCATCGCCAAAGGCGATACAGGATCTCATCCGAGGCGGGCCTTGCCCCCTCGGGCTCCCCTGCGGCTCAGACGCTCTTGGGATGGTGCGCCATTCGCTTCGTGAGGAGAAGGCATTGCCAAAGGCGATGCCGGATCTCATCCGAGGCGGGCCTTGCCCCCTCGGGCTCCCCTGCGGCGCAAATGGCTTTGAAATGAGACCATTCCCTCGGCAAGCAGCAGCGCGCATCCCTGCGCAAAGCTGCAAAATCAATGCCCGAATATGCGAAAAAGGCTCGCCCAATCGGGCGAGCCTTGTTCGGTGCAATCATTGCAATTCACACAGCGCGGGTGACCTTGCCGCTGCGGAGGCAGCGGGTGCATGCGTAGACGTGCTGGGGTTTGCCGTCCACGATGGCCTTGACGCGCTTCACATTGGGTTTCCAAGTGCGGTTCGAGCGGCGGTGAGAGTGGCTCACTTTGATGCCGAAGCTCAAGCCCTTGTCGCAAAACTGACATTTTGCCATTGGTTGAAGCACCTCCTTCTCTATTGTCTGCGAGAACAGCTTTCTCATAATAGCAGAAACCCCGGCCGATTGCAAGATGATTTTCACATTTTCTGCGCATTTTCCGTTCCGCGGCCGGAAAAAATGCCCGGCACGCTGCAAAAGCCGTTGCCAAACGCCGCCGCTTTGGGTACAATGGGAAGCGGGGGAGCAGGTGCTCCGCCCGGACGAAACAACTTCGCCGCCGCACCGGCGGCTTTACCGGAAAGGAGGCGCGCACGATGGGCGCACCGCATTATACCGTCGCGCTGCAAAAGATCGCTGCCGAGCAGGGGCTGACCATCCTGCACGCGGCCCAGGACTACGCCACGCGCGAGATCCGCACCGCCGACGTCAACCGCCCGGGGCTGCAGCTCGCCGGGTTTTACAACTACTTCGACCCCGAGCGGCTGCAGATCATCGGCCGCGTCGAGAGCACGTATCTCGAGACGCTGACCCCCGACCAGCGGCGCGAACGCTTTGAGCAGTTCATGCGCTACAACATCATCGGTCTCGTCATCTGCCACGGCATGGATCCGTTTCCCGAGTGTCTGGAGATGGCCGAAAAGTACGACCGCAACCTCTTTCTCGTGCGCAAGGACACGTCGGAGTTCATGGCCGACCTCATCGCCTCGCTCTCGAGCTATCTCGCCCCGCGGCTGACGCAGCATGGCGTGCTCGTCGAGGTGTTCGGCGAGGGCGTGCTCATCACGGGCGACAGCGGCGTTGGCAAGAGCGAGACGGCGCTCGAGCTCATCAAGCGCGGCCACCGCCTCGTCGCGGATGACGCCGTGGAGATCAAGCGCATCAACCGCACGACGCTCATGGGCTCCGCGCCCGAGATGATCCGCTACTACATGGAGCTGCGCGGCATCGGCGTGATCGACGCGCGGCAGATCTACGGCGTCGGCGCGGTCAAGCCCGAGACGCGCGTGGATCTCGTCGTGCAGCTCGAGCCGTGGGAGGACGGCCGGGCCTATGACCGGCTGGGCCTGACGACGGAATACTGCGAGATCCTCAACGTGCGCGTGCCGTGCGTGACGATCCCGGTCGGGCCGGGGCGCAACCTCGCGGTCATCCTCGAGCTTGCCGCCATGAACAACCGCCAGAAGGGCATGGGCTACAACGCGGCGCAGAAGCTCGCCGACGAGCACGACCGCGGCATCGACCTCGGCATCGGGTTCTGACCCGGAAAGGAACAGGAAGTTATGACGAATCTGGACCCCATCGTCCGCGCGCTGCGCGAGCAGCTGCCGGAGCTGGAGATTTTGGAATACGAACCGATGCGCGCGCACTGCTCGTTTCGCATCGGCGGGCCGGCGCGCGCGCTCGTGCGCCCCGCGTCCGCGGAGGAGACGGCGGCCGTCTGCCGCATCGTGAGAGACGGCGGCGCGCAGCCGCTCCTCATCGGCAACGGCACGAACCTGCTGATCACCGACGGCGATGTTGACCGCATCGTCGTGCAGATGGGCGAGCGCATGGCGGACGTGGCGCGCACCGACGCGACGCACCTGCGCGCGGGCGCGGGCATCCCGCTCGCGCGGCTGGCGCAGGCGGCGCTGGGCTATGGGCTCGCGGGGCTGGAATTTGCCCACGGCATCCCCGGCTCGCTGGGCGGCGCGGTGTCGATGAACGCGGGCGCTTACGGCGGCGAGATGAAGGACGTCGTCGTCTCCACGCGCTATCTTGACCATGACCTGAACCTGTGCGAGGCAGAGGGCGCGGCGCATGATTTCGGCTACCGGCACAGCGTGTTTTCCGACACGGACTGCGTCGTGCTCGGCAGCACGCTCGCGCTCACGCCGGGCGACCCGGCGGAGATCCGGGCGCGCATGCTCGACCTGAGCGAGCGCCGCCGCAGCCGCCAGCCGCTCGACCTGCCGAGCGCGGGCAGCACGTTCAAGCGCCCCGCGGGGGGCTATGCCGCTGCGCTCATCGACGCGGCCGGCCTCAAGGGCTATGCCGTCGGCGGCGCGCAGGTGAGTGAAAAGCACGCGGGCTTCGTCGTCAACCGCGGCGGGGCCACGTTTGACGATGTGCTGCGGCTCATGGATCACATCCGCAGCGAGGTACTGCGCACGTCCGGCGTGGAGCTTGAGCCGGAAGTGAAGATCATCCGGGGGTGACGGGATGGAATTTCTGATCGTATCGGGCCTGTCCGGCGGCGGCAAGAGCCGCGCGGCCGACGTGCTGGAGGATCTGGACTTTTACTGCGTGGACAATATGCCCACGGCACTGCTGACGAAGTTTGCCGAACTGTGCCTTGCCACGCGCGGACGGTATGAAAAGGTCGCGCTCGTGACGGACATTCGCAGTCAGGAGAGCTTTTCCGAGCTGTTTGCCGCGCTCGGGGAGCTTAAGAGCATGGGTGTGCACTACCGCATTCTGTTCGTCGAGGCGTCGGAGAGCGCCATCGTGCGCCGCTACAAGGAGTCGCGCCGGCCGCACCCGCTGCAGGCCGAGAGCGGCTGCTCTCTGCCCGAGGCCGTGCGCCGCGAGAGCGAGCTGCTTGCCCCCGTGCGCGAGCGCGCAGACTTCGTCATCAATACGACGGGCCTCACGCTCGCCATGCTGCAAAAGCGCATCTGCGAGTATTTTGCCGACGGCGGCACGCGGCGCGACATTCTCGTCAACGTCGTGTCCTTCGGCTTCAAGTACGGCATCCCGATCGACGCCGACCTCGTGTTCGACGTGCGCTTTCTGCCGAACCCGTTTTACGTCGAAAAGCTCCGCCCCATGAGCGGCATGGACGCCGAGGTGCAGGAATACGTCCTGCGCAGCGACGTGGCGAAAAATTTCCTCTCCAAGCTCACCGACATGGTCGATTTTCTCCTGCCGCAGTACGCCGCCGAGGGGCGCTACGCGCTCACGATCGGCATCGGCTGCACGGGCGGGCAGCACCGCAGCGTGGCCGTGGCCAAGGTACTGACGGACTACCTCGCCGCGCGCGACGCCAACGTCCGCCTGCGCAACCGGGACTTTCCCAAGACCTGACGGAGGCGCGCCATGTCCTTTGCATCCGAAGTGAAAAACGAGCTGTGCCGCGTGCCGGTCAGCCGCCACTGCTGCGCCGTGGCCGAGGCCTACGGCGTGCTGCTGTACTGCCACACGTTTACGACGCGGGAGATCCGCATCGTCACGGCGTGCGACGCCTTTGCCGAGCGGCTGCCGAAGCTGTTTCGCCGCGCGTTCGGCGCGCACTTTGCCCTGCCGGCCGGGGAAAAGGCCGGCGGCCGCCACGTGCTGACCATCACCGACCGCGCCGCCGTCGAGACGGTGTTCGCCGCCTTCGGCGCCGACCTCTCGCGCACGGTCGCGCACCACATCAACCTCGCCGTGCTCGAAAACGACTGCTGCAAGGCGTCGTTCCTGCGGGGGGCGTTTCTCGCGGGCGGCAGTGTGACCGCCCCGAGCAAGAACTACCACCTCGAGCTCATCACGGCGCACGCGAGCGTCAGCCGCGAGACGGCCGCCCTGCTCACGGAGCTGGGCTTTGCCGCGCGCAGCATCGACCGCGGCGCGAACACCGTGCTCTATTTCAAGAAGTCCGAGGCCATCGAGGACTTCCTGACCAAGATCGGCGCGCCCTGCGCCGCCATGGACATCATGTCCGCCAAGGTGGAGAAGTCCATGAACAACTCCATCAACCGCAAGGTCAACTGCGACACCGCCAACGCCGACAAGGTCGTCGCCGCGGCGCAGGAGCAGATCGACGCCATCCGCCGCATCGAGCGCGACTACGGGCTCGACGTGCTGCCGGAAAAGCTGCAGAGCGCGGCGCTGCTGCGCATTGCCAATCCCGAGGCCAGCCTTGCCGACCTCGCCACGCTCTCGTATCCGCCGGTGACGAAGAGCTGCCTGAACTACCGGCTGAAAAAACTCATGGAATTTCACATGGACGACTGAAAGGAACGCACGATGGGGTTTGCACACCTGCACGTACATAGTGAATACAGCCTGCTCGACGGCGCGTGCCGCATCGGGCCGCTCATCGAGCGCGCCAAGGAGCTGGGCCAGACCGCGCTGGCGATCACCGACCACGGTGTCATGTACGGCGCGGTCGCTTTTTACAAGGCGGCAGTCGCTGCCGGTATCCGGCCGATCATCGGCTGCGAGGTCTATGTCGCCCCGCGCGGCATGACCGACCGCGTCCACGGCGTGGACGATGCCTACACGCACCTGATCCTGCTCTGCCGCGACGAGACGGGCTACCACAACCTGTGCTATCTCGTGTCGGCCGCGTTCGAGCGCGGGTTTTACGGCAAGCCTCGCATCGACTGGCCGCTGCTGCACAAACATGCAGACGGCCTCATCTGCCTGAGCGGCTGCGTCGCGGGCGACATTCCGCGCGCGGTGCTGCGGGGAGATTATGAGGCGGCCAAGGCACGCGCCGTGGAACTGCAGGAGCTCTTCGGTGAGGGGAACTTCTACCTTGAGCTGCAGAACCACCACATGACCGACGAGGCGCGCGTGCGTGCGGCGCTGCTGCGCATCCACCGCGAGACGGGCATCCCCCTCGCGGCGACAAACGACGTACACTATATTAAAAAGCAGGACGCCTACGATCAGGACGTGCTGCTGTGCATCCAGACCGGGCAGACGCTCGACAGCCCGGACCGTCTGCGCTTCCCGAACGACGAGTTTTACCTCAAGAGCGAGGCCGAGATGCGCGCGCTCTTTGACGAATATCCCGACGCGGTGGAAAACACGCAGCGCATTGCTGACCGGTGTCATTTCGACTTCACGTTCGGCCACTACCACCTGCCGCGCTTTCTGCTGCCGGAGGGGGAGACGGACGCGGACGCCTATCTCACGAAGCTGTGCGCGCGCGGCTTTGCCAAACGCTACGGCGACCGGCCGGAGGTGCGAAAGCGGCTGGATTATGAGCTCAACATGATCCGGCGCATGGGCTTTGTGGACTACTTTCTCATCGTGAGCGATTTCATCGGCTACGCCAAGGCCCAGCACATCCCCGTCGGGCCGGGGCGCGGCAGCGCTGCCGGCAGCGTCGTGTCCTACTGCCTCGGCATCACGGACGTGGACCCCGTGCAGTATAACCTCTACTTCGAGCGCTTTCTCAACCCCGAGCGCGTAAGCATGCCGGATATCGACGTGGACTTCTGCGTGCAGCGGCGCGGGGAAGTGATCGACTACGTGATCCGCAAATACGGCGCCGACCACGTGGCGCAGATCGTCACGTTCGGCACGATGGCCGCGCGCGCGGCAGTGCGCGACGTCGGCCGGGTCATGAACATGACCTACGCCGAGGTGGACGCTGTGGCCAAGGCCATCCCCGGCGGCATCAACACCACGCTCGACGAGGCGCTGCAGCAGTCGCAGACGCTGCGCGCCATGTATGACGGGGACGACCGGCTGCACCAGCTCATCGACACGGCCCGCGCCATCGAGGGCATGCCGCGGCATGCGTCCACGCACGCGGCGGGCGTGGTCATCACGGAGCAGCCGGTGTACGCCTACGTGCCGCTGGCGAGCAACGACGGCGCGCTCGTGTGCCAGTTCCAGATGACGACGCTCGAGGAGCTGGGGCTGCTGAAGATGGACTTTCTCGGCCTGCGCAACCTCACCGTGCTCGAGGACGCGGCGCGGCAGGTGCGCCGCCGCGAGCCGGGGTTTCAGGTCGAGCGCATCCCGCTCGACGATAAGAAAACGTTTGACATGCTCGCCGCCGGGCGCACCGTCGGCGTGTTCCAGCTCGAGAGCGCGGGCATCACGGCCGTGTGCATGGGGCTGCGCCCGCGCAGCATCGAGGACATCACCGCCGTCATCGCGCTCTACCGCCCCGGGCCGATGGAGAGCATCCCGCGGTTTCTCGCCTGCTCGGCGCACCCGGAGCGCATCACCTACAAGCACCCTCTGCTCGAGCCGATCCTGTCCGTGACCTACGGCTGCATCGTCTATCAGGAGCAGGTCATCGAGATCTTCCGGCAGCTGGCCGGGTTCTCGCTCGGGCAGGCGGACATGATCCGCCGCGCCATGTCGAAGAAGAAAGAGGCCGTCATTACGGCCGAGCGCGCCGCGTTCGTGCACGGCGACCCGGGGCGGAATATCCCCGGCGCGGTGGCGCGCGGTGTGCCGGAGCAGACGGCAAACGAAATTTACGACGAGATCCTCGCCTTTGCAAGCTACGCCTTCAACAAGGCGCACGCCGTGTCCTACGCCATCGTGTCCTACCGCACGGCGTACATGAAGCGCAACTACCCGCACGAATACATGGCAGCGCTTTTGACCTCCGTGCTCGACAACACGCCGAAGGTCACGGAGTACATCGCCGAGTGCCGCGAGCTGGGCATCCGCCTGCTGCCGCCGGACATCAATGCGTCCGACGCCGACTTCACCGTCGAGGAGGGTGATCTGCGCTTCGGCCTTGTGGCCATCAAGGGCGTGGGGCGCGGACTCATCCAGGCGCTCATGCGCGAGCGGGAGATCGGCGGGCCGTTCACGGCGTTTGACGAGTTCTGCCGCCGCATGAACGGGCACGACCTCAACCGCCGCGCCGTCGAGAGCCTCATCCGCGCCGGGTGCTTCGACCGCATGGGCTACAAGCGCAAGGCGCTCATGCAGTCGGTCGACCGCGTGCTGGGCGGCGCGGCGAGCGAGAGCCGCATGAACCTCACCGGCCAGATGAACCTCTTCAGCGCGCCGGACGACGGGGGAGCGCCCGCCGACACGACGCAGCTCGTGCTGCCGGACGTGGAGGAGTTCACGCGCGCGGAGCTCATAGCCATGGAGCGCGAGACGACGGGGCTGTACCTCACCGGCCACCCGATGGACGACTACCGCGCGCTCGCGCAGCAGGCCAAGGCCGCGCCCATGGGCGACATTCTTGCGAGCTTCCACGCCCCGGCCACGGCCGCGCACCGCTACCGCGACGGGCAGCGCGTCGTGCTGGCCGGTATCTGCACCGCCAGCCGCGAGCGCGCCACGCGCAAGAACACCCGCATGGCCTACCTCCAGCTCGAGGACGACAGCGGCAGCATGGAGGTGCTCGTGTTTTCGCCCGCGCTCGACGCCTGCCGCGACCTGCTGGCACAGGAAACCCCCGCGCTGTTCGTCGCCGGGCGCATCTCGACGCGGGATGAATCCGACCCCCAGCTCGTGGCGGACAAGGTCCTGCCGCTGACGGAGCAGGGACTTCAGATCCTGCGCACGCCGCCGCGCCGCGACCCGCCGCCGCGGCCCGAGCCGCCGAAGCGTCACCGGCTCTGGGTGCGGCTGCCGGATAAGGACCACCCGGCCGTGAAGCGCATCGAGCTCATCCTCGAGATGTTCCCCGGCGACGAGCAGCTCGTGCTCGTGTTTGAGGACACGGGCCGGCGCGCCGCGGCCCGCTGCGTCGTGCACCCCGCGCTCGTCGAGGAGCTGCGCGAGCTGGCAGGTCCGGGCAACGTCGCCGTCACGGAGGAGAAAAGCCGTTGACGCGCCGGGCATTTTATGGTATCATGAACGTTAATTTATCTCCCGACCGGATAGGCATCGGCCGGGGGAGGTATTCAGGAGTGTGATGATCCGCAATGGACGCTGGCCCTAAGCAGGATTTATGGAATATTTTGCCTGTCATCATCGTACTGCTCCTTGGCGCGGCCTATTTCGCCGTCATGGAGACAGCGTTTGCATCCGCGAGCCGCATCCGGCTCAAAGCCGCCGCTGACCACGGCAACCGCCGCGCCGAGCAGGCGCTGTATGTGCTCGACCACTTCGATCAGGCGATCACGACGCTGCTGATCGGCACGAACATTCTGCACCTGACGATCGCAACGCTCGTGACCGTGGCCGTGCAGCGGCAGTGGGGCATGTGGGCCGTCACCGCCGGCACGCTCGTCACGACCGTGGTCGTGTTCTTCGCCGGCGAGATGCTGCCGAAGAGCATCGCCAAGAAATACGCCGAGCGGCTGGCCATGCGCACGGCGCGCTCACTGCGGTTTTTCATGGTGCTCTTCAAGCCCCTGTCCGCCCTGCTCACCGCCTTCGGCAACGCCGTCGCCCGCCGCGTACAGAGCGAGCCCGCCGTGACCGTGACGGAGGATGAGCTGGCCGACATCATCGAGAACATGACCGACGACGGGGAGCTGACCGCCGAGCGCGGCGAGCTCATGAGCTCGGCCCTGTCGTTTGCCGACGTGCCGGTCGAGAGCGTCATCACGGCGCGCGTGGACGTCGCCGCTGTGGACGTGGACGATCCCCCGGAGGAGATCCTCGCCTACGTGCGCGAGCAGCGCCACAGCCGTCTGCCCGTGTATGCCGACAGCATTGACAATGTGATCGGCATCCTGCAGATCCGCAAATACATCAAGGCGTGCATTGCCGCCGGCGGCAAGGCCGTGGACGTGCGCCCCCTGCTCGACGAGCCCGTGTTCGTGCACCAGAGCACCCTCATCGCCGAGGTGCTGCCCGAGCTGAGCAGCCGCAAGGCAAACCTCGCCATCGTCACCGACAACTACGGCGGCACGCTCGGCATCGTGACCGTGGAGGACATCGTCGAGGAGCTCGTCGGCGAGATCTGGGACGAGGACGACGTGGTCGAGGAGTCGTTCGTGCCGCTCGGCGGCGGCCGCTACGAGGTCGATGCCGAGATGACCGTCGGCGAGGTGTTCGACCGGCTCGACTACACCGACCCCGAGGACGACGAGGAGCTGTGCTACAAGCTGCTCGGCGAGTGGACATATGAGCAGTTTTCCTACATCCCGCGCGAGCGGGAGGGCTTCCGCTATCACCGGCTCGACGTGCGCATTTCCGACATGAAGCAAAAGCGCATCGTCAAGCTCGTCGTGCGCCTGCTGCCGGAGGAGACCGACGAGGCCGCCCCGGAGAAAGGGGGCGAGCCGGCATGAGCATCGTGTGGTATTTTGCTGCGCTCGTCGTGCTGATCGCGCTGTCGGCGTTCTTCTCCGCGTCGGAAATGTCGTATTCGTCGGCCAACCGCCTGCGGCTCGAAAACGCCGCCGAGGACGGCGACCGCCGCGCGAAAACGGCCGTCGGCATCCTCGACCACTTCGACCGCACCCTCAGCGCCATCCTCATCGGCAACAATCTCGTCAACATCGCGGCGTCGTCGCTCGGCTCCGTGATCGTCATCCTGCTCGCGGGCGAGCAGTGGACGTGGGTGTCCACCGTCGTGCTGACGCTGCTGGTCATCATCTTCGGCGAGACGATGCCGAAGATCGTCGCCAAACAGAACGCCAACGGCATCGCCCTGCGCAATGCCTATATCATCCGCGCGCTGTCGGTCATCCTCTACCCCGTGATCTGGCTCGTCGTCGGGCTCGTGCACCTCATCACGCGCCCGCTGCACGGCGATGCCGGCGACGGCGATCCCGAGGAGGCCGCCTCGCAGGAGCTGCAGTCGATCATCGAGACGGCCGAGGACGAGGACGTGCTCGACGAGGACCGCAGCGAGCTGCTGCGCTCCGCGCTCGACTTTTCCGACATCAGCGCGAGCGAGGCCATGACCGCCCGCGTCGACATGGTCGCCATCGACATCGACGACGACTGGGACGAGATCGTGCGCATCATCAACGATTCGTCGTATTCCCGCCTGCCGGTCTACTCCGGCAGCGTGGACAATATCATCGGTTTCCTGTATCTCAACCGCTTTTTCAAGGCCATGATGGACGGCCGGCCGGACGATCTGCGCGCGCAGCTCATTCCGCCGTGCTTCGTCTACAAGACCACGCGCCTGCCCGACGTGCTGGCAAAGCTCCGCCGCGAGCAGAAGCACCTCGCCGTCGTCACGGACGAATACGGCGGCACGCTCGGCGTCATCACGATGGAGGACGTGCTCGAGGAGCTCGTCGGCGACATCTGGGACGAGAAGGACGTGGTGGAAAACGAGGTCGTCACGCGGCCCGACGGCGGCTATGAGCTCGACGGCGCCATGACGCTCTCGGACTTTCTCGAGCTGCTCGACTGGAACGAGGACGCCCTCGACGACGCCGACAGCACCACCGTCGGCGGCTGGACGCTCGAGCGCTTCGGCACGTTCCCGAAGGTGGGCGACAGCTTCCGGTACGAAAACCTCACCGTCACGGTCCTCGCCATGGACGGCCGCCGCGTCGAGCGCGTGCTCGTGCAGACCGACCCGGACGCGGACAAGGACAAGGACGCATAACGCATTCCGGTCGATGATCCGGCCTGTGCAAATTTTGCACAGGCCGGATTTTTGCTTACTTGTGTGAGGCATCTTGTGCCCGGAGTGGGAAAATTTGCCCAAACGGCGCAAGATGTGGCGATTTGTATCAGAAAACTGTTAGTGTGTGAAAGTTTTTGCACACGAACAGGCATAAAGTTTCATTTTTCGCTTGAAATTTGCACAAATTGCAGGTATAATGAACGCATATTGAATCTTTGCAAGAGGAAAATTTCAAAAAGGAGAGAATCAACTATGAAGTTCAACAAAATCGTGGCGCTGGCGCTCGCCCTCGTCATGGTGTTTGCGCTGTGCGCCTGCGGCGGCGGCAATACCGACACCAAGACCGACGACACGGGTTCCGCTTCCAAGGTCGATACCAACACCGTCTCCGTCGGCGCGATCGTCATCGCCCGCGACGATGTCCCGACCGACGAGATCTATGCGTTCGTGTCCACCATCTTTGACAATCTCGACGCCATCACCGCTCAGCACGCCAAGGGCGCGGAGCTGAGCATCGAGGCTGCCGCCTCCGTCAAGGGCGTGCCGTATCACCCCGGCGCTGCCAAGTACTTTGAGGAGAAGGGCTTCAAGGTCGACGCGGTCAAGGAAGGCGCCGGCAACGGCACCGCTTCCGCGCTCAGCTTCGGCACCGGCGGCGAGTCCGGCACGTACTACGCCTTCGGCGGCGTGCTCGCTTCCTTCGTCTCCGGCAAGTCCGACTGCAAGGTCACGGCCCTCACCTCCGGCGGCTCTCAGGCCAACGTCGAGGATCTGACCAACGGCAACGTCCAGCTCGCGTTCGTGCAGAGCGACGTTATGAACTACGCCTACAACGGCCAGCGCCTGTTTGACAGCCCCGTCACCGGCTTCTCCGTTGTGGCTCAGCTGTATCAGGAGCAGGTGCAGATCGTCACCACCAACCCCGACATCAAGACCGTTGCCGACCTCGCCGGCAAGAAGGTCTCCATCGGTGCGGCCGGCTCGGGCGTGTACTTCAACGCCATTGACGTGCTCAGCGCTTACGACCTCAAGGAGTCTGACATCTCCGCCGTGTACCAGAGCTTCGGCGACAGCGCCGAGAGCCTGAAGGACGGCAAGATCGACGCCGCGTTCATCGTCGCCGGTGCGCCCACCACGGCCATCACCGACCTTGCCACCGCCGGCAGCGTCTACCTCGTCAGCCTCGACGACAGCCACGTGCAGTCCCTGCTGTCCGCGTCCCCGTACTACACCGCCGCCACCATCAAGGCCGGCACCTATTGATGCCTGAGGCGGTGATGCGCTGCATCCCGTAAACGTTCGCTACGGCGTCAGTACCCCTGACGCCGTAGCTTTTCCATCCTAACCGGAACGGAGGTTTCCCTCTATGTCTGACAACAAAAAGGCCGCGGACGCCGCGGCAAGCGCTTCGCTGCAGGAGGAAATGGACGCCGTCATGCGCAAGTATGACCGCGAATCCGCCACCCGCATCTGGGCGGGCAAGCCCAAGATCGTTATCTCCGTCGTCATGGCGCTGTTTTCAATCTACTGCATCTGGTCGACGCTGTTCAGCACGGCCGCGCTCGAGATCCGCCTGACCGCGTTCCTCGGGCTGATCGTCATCATGGGCTACCTGACCTACCCCGCCAGCAAGAAGCATGTGCACGCCAACCGCCTGCCGTGGTACGATATCGTCATCATGGTCATCGGCGCGGCTGCGTTTTTCTACTATTGCTTTAACTACTCCGTGCTCATCAAGACGCTCACCAGCGCCGCCAAGATGACGCCGTTTCTCATCGCCGTCGGCGTGGTCGGCATCCTCGTGCTGGCCGAGCTGTGCCGCCGCTGCGTCGGCCTGCCGATCCTCGTGGTTGTCGGCGCGCTGCTCGTGTACACGTTCGTGAGCATGCTCAACGCCGGGCAGACGTTCCAGCAGGTGCTCAGCCGCGTGATCTACACGCTCTTTTTCGGCACGTCCGGCGTGCTGAGCACGCCCGTGCAGGTGTGCGCGAAGTTCATCGCCGTGTTCATCATCTTCGGCGGCTTCCTTGAGCGAACCGGCATCGCCAGCTTCTTCATTGACGCAGCCAACGCCATCGCCGGCTGGACCTCCGGCGGCCCGGCCAAGGTCGCCGTTATCTCGTCCGCGCTGTGCGGCATGGTGTCCGGCTCGTCCGTCGGCAACACCGTCACCACCGGCTCGGTCACGATCCCGATGATGAAAAAGACCGGCTACAAGCCGGAGTTCGCCGGCGCCGTCGAGGCGGCGGCCTCCACCGGCGGCCAGATCATGCCGCCCATCATGGGCGCGGCCGCGTTTCTCATGGCCGAGTACATGGGCGTGACCTATGGTCAGGTCACACTCTGGGCGATCCTGCCCGCCGTGCTGTATTTCGGCGGCATCTTCATCTCTGTGCATCTCGAGGCCAAGAAGCTCGGCCTCAAGGGCATCCCGCGCTCGGAGCTGCCCCGCTTCAAGTACCTCATCCGCAACGTCTATCTGCTGCTGCCGCTCGTGTTCCTGATCTGGATGGTCACGGCGAACATCCGCTCGCTGCAGTTTTCCGCTGCGATCGCCATCCTGATCTCCATCGCCGTGAGCCTGGTCGGCACCATCTGTGACGCCTCGGCCGAGGTGCGGGAGACCAAGACCGGCAGCGTCGCCGGCATCACCGCCAAAAAGACCGGCCGCATGATCCTCGACTCGCTCGAGGCCGGCGGCAAGGGCAGCATCACCGTCGCCGTGGCCTGCGCCATGGCCGGCATGATCGCGGGCTGCATCACCGTCACGGGCCTGGCATCCAAGCTCATCAGCGGCGTCATTGCGATCAGCAGCGCCATCCCGAACCCGACGCTCTCGCTGCTGCTGGCGCTCTTCCTGACGATGCTCTGCTGCATCGTGCTCGGCATGGGCGTGCCCACGACCGCCAACTACTGCATCATGGCCTCCACCTGCGCGCCGATCCTCATCACGCTCGGCATCCCGAAGGTCGCGGCCCACTTCTTCGTGTTCTACTTCGGCATCGTCGCCGATATCACGCCGCCGGTCGCGCTGGCGGCCTACGCCGGCTCCGCCATCGCCAAGTCCGACCCCATGAAGACCGGCATCAATGCCACGAAGCTCGCCATCGCGGCGTTCATCGTGCCGTACATCTTTGCGATGAACCCCTCCATGCTGCTCATGGATCAGGGCGTGCTCGCCGCCATTCAGGTCATCATCACGTCGTGCCTCGGCATCTTCGGCATCGCCGCCGCGCTCGAGGGCTATATCGTCACGCGCGCGCCCTGGTGGCAGCGCATCCTGCTCGCCGCCGGCGGCCTGTGCCTGATCGACCCGGAGTTCATGACCGACGTCGTCGGCATCGCGGTCATCGTGGTCGTCATCGTGCTGCAGATCGTCCTGCGCAAGCACAGCAAGCCCGCCGCCGCGTAAAAAAACCGGAACCTTTCGCTCGGATGCACGTCAGAGTATCTGACGTGCATCTTTTTGCGCGCCGCGCGCCGCCCGGCCCTGGGGTTTACACACGCGGGCCGGCGGCGTATACTATTCCCGTGCGAAGATTCGGAAAGGAGCGATCTGCATGAAACGAAACATCCCGGCGCTCGTGCTGGCGCTGGCGCTCGCGCTGTCTCTGGCCGCCTGCGGCCGCAGCGAGAAGACCGCCGCGTCCGCCCAGCCGACGGCTGCGGCCGACAAGGCGGGGAACATCACCCTCTGCCCGACGTATGACGACGGCAAGGGCGGCTATTTTTCCGTCACGCTGCCGGCCAGCTGGGGCGACGATTACCTGACCGAATGCGGCGCCAACGACGGCGGCTATTACGTCGGCTTTTACGAAAAGACCGACTACGACAACGGTCTGGGCGGCTTTCTGTTCATGCTTGAGGTCTTTCCCACCGATTATGACTATACCGTGCTGCCGGAGTATCAGGCCATCTGCGGCCTGACCGTCGACGGCGCGAACTACAACCTCATTGCCGAGCTGCCGACCGACGTGCAGTTCGCCAACGAGAACGCCGACCTCTACCGCAGCATGTCCAACGACTTTTCGGCCATCCTCAAGAGCCTGACCTTCTCCAAGGGCGTCATGCGCACGGAGGTCACGGCGCCCACGCAGACGTCCGGCAGCGGGTCGTGAAAACGCAGTGCGTGCAAAAACACCGTCTCCCATCCGGGAGACGGTGTTTTTTTGTTGGATGCCGTGCGGTTTCCTCCGGCGGCGCCGGTGGGGCAGTGCGTGTCCCACGTTCACCTCATCCGTCGCGGCGGAACGCGCCGTCGGCATACGCATACACCGCGCAGCCGAGTGCGGCGGCGTCGGCCGCGTCGTGCGTGGCGAGCACGAGGGTCTTGGCCCGCGCCGCGTCCGCGACCAGCGCGGTCACGCGCTGCCGCAGCGCCGCGTCCAGCCCGCGAAACGGCTCGTCGAGCAGCAGCAACGGCGCGTCATACGCCAGCGCGCGCGCGATGGCCACGCGCTGCTGCATGCCGCCGGAGAGCGCCGCGGGGTACTGGTCGCGCGCATCGCTCAGCTCCAGCCGCTCGAGCCACGCCAGCGCCTGCGGCATGGTCTGCGCCCGGTCGGAGAGCACGGCGTTGACGTTTTCCGCCGCCGTGCGCCACGGCAGCAGCTGCGGCTCCTGAAAGACGCAGGCCATGCGCCCCGGCGACACGCGCACCGTGCCGCCGTCCGGCGCGCGCAGCCCGGCGAGCACGCGCAGCAGCGTCGTCTTGCCGCAGCCGGACGGGCCCATGAGCGCGATGTGCCCGCCGTCGGGCACGGTGAGATCGACGGCGCGCAGGACGGCACGGCCGTCATACGTCACGGTGAGGTCACGTGTTTCGATCATGCGCTGCCGCCTCCTTTCCCGCGCGGAGTGAGTGCGCGCAGCACCAGCCGCTCGAGCCCGACGCTGAGCAGGATGACCGCGAGCGTCCAGGCGAAGAGGTCGGTGGTCTGTAGGTACAGCTTCGATTCATAGATCATGCGGCCGATGGCGCTGTGCGGCACGGTGAGCACCTCGGCGGCGATGCCGGCCTTCCAGCCGAAGCCGAGGCCCGAGCGCAGCGCGGCCAGAAAGTGCGGCCGCACGCTCGGCACATAGATCCGCCGCAGGACGCGCCCGCGCGGCCAGCCGTACACCCGCGCAAGCTCGAGCAGCGCGGGGTCGGCGCTGCGGATGCCGGTGCAGACGTTGCTCCACACGACGGGCAGCACCATGAGCAGCGCGATGAACACCGGCAGCCAGTCGCGCGCGATCCAGATGAGCGCGAGCACGACAAATGACGCCACCGGCGTGGACTTGACGACCGTCATGAGCGGGCGCAGCAGCGCGTCGGCGGTTTTCGATATCGTGCACGCGGCGGCCAGCGCCACGCCGAGCACGACCGCCCCCGCCACGCCGAGCAGCACCCGGCCGATGGACACGGCCGTGATGCGCCAGAACGCCCCGGTCGCGGCCAGCTCACACAGTCTGCGCACGACCGTCCACGGCGCGGGCAGCAGCAGCTCCCGGTGCACAAGCAGCGCCAGCGCCGCCCACACGGCAAGCCAGAACGCGAGCGTCAGCGCGCCGCGGGCAAAGCGCTTCATTTCAGGATGCAGTAGAAGTCATCCCCCGGCACGCTGCCGCCGATGCTCTGCGGGGCGACGGTGCTCAGCGCCGTGAGAAACTCCGTCAGCGCGGCCTGCATGTCCGCGCCGGACACGAAGCAGACGTTGCAGTTCGGGATGGCCTTGGCGGCCACGGCGGCCTTGGCGAAGATGCCGGCATCCTCGATCATCTGGCCGGCCTGGTCGGGCTCGGCCGTCAGGTATTCGATGGACGCCTGATACTCGGTCAGGAACGCCTTGACCTCGTTCGGGTGCTCATCGGCAAACGCCTTGCGCACAACGACGCAGCCCTGCACGAGGCTGCCGGCCGGGGCGACCTTATCCCACTCGGCGGTCAGGTCGAGCGCGACGGTGAGGGCGGGGTTGGCCGCGCGGGCGATCGTGACCATCGGCTCCGGCAGCACGGCGATGTGCACCTCGCCGGAGGCGAGCGCCGTGTTGAGCTCCGCCGGCTGGGCATAGGTGTTGTCGATGGTGATGTCCGTGCCGACGGTCAGACCATTTTTCTCGCACAGGTACTGGAAGATGAACGTCGGGTTCTGCACGGGGACATAGACGTTCTTGCCGCGCAGGTCGGCAAAGGACGTGATGTTCTCCGTGCCGTCGGTCACGACGTAGAGCACGCCGCGCGTGTTGAGCGCGAGCACCTGCACGGCGCCGTCGGTCTTGTTGTAGAGCGCGGCGGCGGCGTTCGTCGGCAGGGCGGCGATGTCGGCCGTGCCGTTGACGAGCGCGGCGGTGGCGTTGCTCGGGTCGGTCTCGACGGTGAAGTTGTAGCTCAGCGCGGTCGTGCCGGCCTTGCTGTCGGACATGAGCTTGGCCATGCCGAAGCCGGTCGTGCCGTTGAGCGCGACGACGTTGACGGTCAGGTCCTTGTCGACGGCGGCGGTGTCGTCCTTCTGGCCGCAGGCGGCGAGGGCGAACACCAGGATGACGGCAAGCAGCACCGCCGTGAGTTTGCGCAGATGGGTCATTGCAGATCTCTCCTTTTCGTGTAGCCGCCCGCCGGAAGAGACAAAAAATGCCATGCCCGGAAGGCATGGCGGTGCAGCAGTGCACGCACGCAGCCTTCCACCTCATGGGCGATTCGGTGTCAGATTCGGTGCGGGATCGGCGGCGGCCGGGCCGGAAGCACAGCTTGCGGCGCGGGCGCATAGTTTGCTGTAATTATGCCACGGAAAGGTAGGCGTGTCAAGCATTTGCACCGGAATTTCCAAAAGCTGCACACGGGCGGAAAAGTGTGCGGATTTGTGAAAAATTCTCGCAGTTTGTCGTTATCAAAACGACGGGACTGGGCATTGAAAATTTTTCATAGATATTGTATGATGGGAAGCAGGGAATCCTGCGTCCGGCCGGAATAGGAGCCGGCCGGTGCAAATTTGTTGGAAAGGGAACTGAAAAAATGGAACAGATCGATTACAAATTCATTGACCAGGTCCTCGCAGATCACGCCTGTGACGCCTCGCAGATCATTGCGATCATGCAGGACGTGCAGGGAAAATACCGTTATCTGCCGAAAGACGCGCTGCGCTACATCGCGGACAAGGTGGGCATCAGCGAGTCGAAGATCTATGGCGTGGCAACGTTTTATGAGAACTTCTCGCTCGACGTGAAGGGCAAGTACGTGCTCAAGGTCTGCCGCGGCACGGCGTGCCACGTGCGCAAGTCCGGCAACGTCCTGCAGGCGCTCTACGACGCGACCGGCCTGAGCGAGAGCAAGCCGACCACGGACGACGGCCTGTTCACCATCGAGATCGTGTCGTGCCTCGGCGCGTGCGGCCTGAGCCCGGTCGTCATGGTCAACGACACGGTGCACCCGGCCATGACCCCCGACAAGGCCGTGGATCTCATCGAGGAGCTGCGTGCAAAGGAGGGTGCGTAATGCGTCAGAGAATCGAATCCTTGGAGCAGTTCCGCGCCCTGCAGGCCGACTACATGGCCGCGCGCGACGCGGAAAAACGTAAGATCCTCGTCTGCTGCGGCACGGGCTGTGTCGCCGGCGGCAACCTGAACGTCTACCACGAGCTCAAAAAGCGCATGGACGAGCTCGGCATCCCGTGCGAGGTGTCCCTGACCGAGCACCACGCCGACACCATCGGCCTGAAAAAGTCCGGCTGCCACGGCTTTTGCGAGATGGGCCCGCTGGTGCGCATCGAGCCGGAGGGCTGGCTGTACACGAAGTGCCAGGTCAGCGACGTGGAGGAGATCATCCAGAAGACCATCCTCGGCGGCGAATTCATCGAGCGCCTGGGCTACAACAAGGGCGGCGAGCTCTATGAGCGCCAGGAGGACATCCCGTTTTACAAAAAGCAGACCCGCCGCGTGCTCGAGCACTGCGGCCACATCGACGCGGAATCCATCGAGGAGTACCTGTCCATCGGCGGCTACGGCGCGCTGGCCAAGGCCCTGTTCGAGATGCAGCCGGACGAGATCGTCCAGGCCGTGAGCGATTCCGGCCTGCGCGGCCGCGGCGGCGCGGGCTTCCCGACCGGGCGCAAGTGGGCGCAGGTCGCGGCACATACGGAAGAGCCCGTCAAGTACATCGTCTGCAACGGCGACGAGGGCGACCCCGGCGCTTTCATGGACCGCTCCTGCATGGAGGGCGACCCGCACAAGGTCATCGAGGGCATGATCGTCGCGGGCGTGGCCACCGGCTCGACCGAGGGCTACATCTATGTCCGCGCCGAGTACCCCATGGCCGTGCACCGGCTGACCATCGCCATCGAGCAGGCCAAGGAGCTCGGCCTGCTGGGCGACAACATCCTCGGCAGCGGCTTCAACTTCCACATGCACATCAACTGCGGCGCAGGCGCATTCGTCTGCGGCGAGGGCTCGGCCATGACCGCGTCCATCGAGGGCAACCGCGGCATGCCGCGCACGAAGCCCCCGCGCTCCGTCGACAAGGGCCTGTACGGCAAGCCCACCTGCCTGAACAACGTCGAGACGTTTGCCAACGTGCCCGACATCATCAAAAAGGGCGCGGACTGGTTCAAATCCGTCGGCACGGAGGGCAGCTCCGGCACGAAGGCCTTTGCCCTGACGGGCAACGTCGTCAACACCGGCCTGATCGAAGTGCCCATGGGCACGACGATGCGCGAGGTCGTGTACGACATCGGCGGTGGCATCAAAAACGGCAAAGCGTTCAAGGCCGTGCAGATCGGCGGCCCGTCCGGCGGCTGCCTGACCGAGGCGCACATGGATCTGCCCATGGACTTTGACTCGCTGAAAAAGGCCGGCGCGATCATCGGCTCCGGCGGCCTCGTCGTCATGGACGAGGACACGTGCATGGTGTCCATCGCGCAGTTTTTCATGAACTTCATCTGCAACGAGTCGTGCGGCAAGTGCACCCCGTGCCGCGAGGGCACGACCCGTATGCTCGACATTCTCACCCGGATCACGAAGGGCAACGGCAAAGCCGGCGACATTGAGGAGCTGCGCTCCCTCGCCAAGATGATCCAGAACTCCTCCCTGTGCGGTCTCGGCAAAACAGCGCCGAACCCCGTGCTGTCCACGCTCGCCAACTTCGAGGACGAATACCGCGAGCATATCTTCGACAAGAAGTGCCGCACCGGCAGCTGCCGCAGCCTGACGACGTATGTCATCGACCCGGCCATCTGCAAGGGCTGCACGAAGTGCGCGCGCAACTGCCCGGCCGGCGCGATCACCGGCGAGCTGAAAAAGCCGCACCACATCGACACAGACAAATGCATCAAGTGCGGCACCTGCAAGACTGGCTGCCCGTTCGGTGCGATCAAGGAGGCGTGAACCATGGCTGAAGAAAAGAAAATGATCATCGACGGCGTGTCCTGCCCGTTCACGACCGAGCGCAATGTGCTGGAGGTCGCCCGCAACAACGGCATCGACATCCCCTCGCTTTGCTACTGTGAAAACCTGTCCATCTACGGCGGCTGCCGCCTGTGCCTCGTCGAGAACGACCGCGGCAAGATGGACGCCGCCTGCTCCATGCAGCCGCGCGACGGCATGGTCGTGAGCACCCATACAAAGCAGGTGCTCGACAGCCGCCGCACCACGCTGCAGCTGCTCATGAGCAGCCACCGGGCCGACTGCCTGACCTGCGACCAGAGCGGCCGCTGCAAGCTGCAGGAGTACGCCCGCCGCTACCACGTGGACGCGCACCGCTTCGAGCCCAACACCTATTGCACCGAGCCGATGGATCTCTCCTCGCCGAGCATCGTGCGCGACCCGAGCAAGTGCATCCTGTGCGGACTGTGCGTGCGCACCTGCGCTGAAATTCAAAACATCGGCGCGGTCGATTTCAGCGGCCGCGGCAAGAAGGCGCACATCTCTGCCGACTTCGGCAAGACCCTCAAGGATACCGACTGTGTCGGCTGCGGCCAGTGCGCCGCCGTGTGCCCGACCGGCGCGATCACGATCCGCAACGAGACCGAAAAGTTCTGGTCGATGCTGCAGGATCAGACCCGCAAGGTCGTCGTGCAGTACGCGCCGAGCGTGCGCGTCGGCATGGCCGAGCGCTTCGGCCTGCCCGCCAATGAGCCCTGCACCGGCAAGCTCGTCGCCGCGCTGCGCCGCCTCGGCGTCGACGTGGTGTACGACACGAACCTCACGGCCGACCTGACGATCATGGAGGAGTCGGCAGAGTTTCTTGAGAAGGTCAAGACCGGCGCGAAGCTGCCGATGTTTACCTCCTGCTGCCCCGGCTGGATCCAGCACGTGGAGCACCGCCACCCGCACCTCATGCCCCAGGTGAGCACCTGCGGCAGCCCGATGGCGATGTTCGGCTCGCTCATCCGCAAGCAGTTTGCGGGCGAGAACGTCTACTCCGTGGCCATCATGCCCTGCACCGGCAAGAAGTTCGAGGCCGCGCGCCCCGAGCTGGAAAAGGACGGCGAGCGGCTCATCGACCTCGTCATCACGACGAGCGAGCTGTGCGACATGATCGAGGAGGCCGGCATCGACTTTGCCCACCTCCCGGACGAGGAGCCCGACGCCCCGCTCGGCGACTACACCGGCGCCGGCGTCATCTTCGGCGTGACCGGCGGCGTGACCGAGGCCGTCATCCGCCGCGTGCTCGACGATGCCAGCCCCAACACCCTGCAGACCATTGCCGAGTGCGGCGTGCGCGGGCTCGAGGGCATCAAGGCCTTCACCGTCACGGCCGGCGACCTGACCATCCGCATCGCGGTGGCCAACGGCCTGGCGAATGCCGACAAGCTCATCGCCAAGGTCGAGTCCGGCGAGGAGCAGTTCGACTTCATCGAAGTCATGGCCTGCCCGAACGGCTGCATCGGCGGCGGCGGCCAGCCCCCCGCCTGCAACAAGCGCAAGGCTGAGCGCGCCGAGGCCATCTTCAAGGCAGACGAAGCCTGCGCCCTGCGCATCCCGCAGCAGAACCCCGACTTGGGCTATGTCTACGACACCCTGCTCCAGGGCCGTGCCCACGAGCTGCTGCACATCCACTACCCGGCCCACGGCCAGCACAGCTGACCCGCCGCAAGGCCAAGCCGGGGAAACCCCATCTGACCCGAAACGTGCATGGAAGGACCCTTCCATGCACGTTTTTTCGTTTTGCTGTTACGCGGCGCAGCACCGGCAGCGCTGATGACGCTTTTCCCTGTGCGGACTGTGTGCCCTGGCCGTCCCCTCGAGGGGAAGGCTGGAAAAAGCACCGTCTCCCGACTGGGAGACGGTGCTTTTGCGTTCTTTGCACACATTTTTTTTCGTTCTTTGCGCGCGTTTTACTTCTTTTTCGCTGCGGCGGCTGTCCGTCGTCGTCTCGTCGCCTTCGAGCGAGATGGCGCGGCGCTGGCCCTCAAACTTTCCGGCGCAGAACGTGTCCGCCCAGTCGAGGAGCTTCGGCAGGTTCTTGACCGGGTTTCGGTTGAGGTAGTCAATGGCCTGCTCGACGCTGAATTTTTTGATCTTGTCTGATAGCTGCATGAAAACTGCCTCCTTTGTGACGTTGCAAATGCACCTGTTGGCCCAATTTGCCTCTATCTTAGCACGCATTTTTGGGCGGAAAACGGTCAAAATGTGTCATGTGGGCGGTTTGGATGCAGACTGTGACAAGTGTCACAAAACGGCGGTCATGCCGCCGAGCAGGATGCCGAGGTTATCCGACCAGATATCGGGAAACTGACTGAGCGGCAGGGGATTTTCCCCGCTGCCCGCCTCGATCGTGAAGCCGGGGCGGCGGTAGTCCTGAATGAACCAGTCCTTATACCCCGCGTGGCCGGCGGCGTAGGGCGTGGCCGCGACGTCGTAGCCGCTCACGGCGGCAAACTGCCGGGCGATCGCTTCGCTTCCCGGTACGTCGTAGCCGTCATACTGCCAGTAGATGACGCGGCCCTGCGTGTGGTACGACAGGGTGAGCAGCGGGTCGAGCGCGCGGGTGAAGCCGTACATCGCCAGGCTCTCGGGCGCGACGAGCGGCGCCGGGCCAACATAGTCGCGCGGGCCGGGGCGCGTGTAGCCCGCGGCGAATTTGATCTCGCGCGCGGTGCTCCACCCGGCGGGGTACTGGAGGTTGAGGTCGATGCCGCGGATGTTCGCCTTCCAGCCGGAGGGGAAGGGAATGTCGGGGTAGTTTTCAGCGAGCGCCTTTGCCGCGGCGGTGGTCTCGGCATCGAGCGCGCCGGTCACGAGGTCGATGCCGTCCGGGTCGACGGCCGGGGCGAGCACGAGCGTGACCCTGGACAGCAGATCGCGGATGTTCTGCCCCTCCATGTCGCCGCCGTCGCCGAGGCGGGCGCATAGCTGCTCGCAGAACGTGAGCAGCAGCGGCGTCGTGATCCACTCGTTGGCGTGGTGCGCGGCGTTGTAGAACACGAGCTTCGGCCCGCTGCCGAGCGTCAGATACCACAGCGGGCGGCCGAGCACGCTGCGGCCGAACTCCCCGACCGCGAGCATGGGATAGCGCGCGGCCAGCCCGCGCACGACGTACCCGATGAGCGCCGAGGAATAGGGAATGTCCGCCGGCGTGACGGAAAACGGCAGCGGGATCGTCAGCGCCCGGCCGAGCGGCAGGCGCTCGGGGTCGAGGTAGGGATTGGCGAGCGCGATGGCGTCCACGTTCGTGCCGTACTGCCGCGCGAGGGCGGAAAACGTGTCGCCCGCGCGGATGGTGCGCGTGACGAAGCCGGTGTAGTACGGCAGCAGTGCGCGGTGCGTCCGCGCGCCCGCGATGCCGTCCGGCGTGAGGGCGTTCGCCGCCTGAAACGCGCGCACGGCCGCTGCCGTCTGTGCGCCGAAGATGCCGTCGAGCGCGCCCGGCGTCTGTCCCGCGCGCTGCAGGCCCAGCTGCAGCAGCGACACGAGCGCGCCGCGGTCGCCCTGTTTTAAGGTTTGCGTCATGAAAATGCCTCCGATGCATCGAATTACCAAAACTGGCTCCGTACATCGTATGCACGCCGCCGCAGGCATTTGCGCCCCGGCAGGCAATCGAGCAAGAATGTTCCGCCGCTATTTTGTCCGAAACCCGGCATACTGATACTGCACGCGCAAAGGGGGGATTTTTTGCGGAAACAACCACATTTTTTGCGCCGGTTTGCCGTCACGGCGGCGGTCGCGCTCGCGCTGTGCGCGGGCGTGTCGGCGCAGGCGGCGTCGCTCGTGCCGCTCGGCCGGGCCGTCGGCATTCAGATGACGACGGCGGGCATGCTCGTGGCGGATCTCGCCGAGGTGGACACGCCCGGCGGCAAGGCCACGCCCGCCAAGGACGCGGGGCTGCTGCCCGGTGACGTGATCTGCCGCATCGACGGCCGGGACATCGCGTCCTCGGCGGACTTTCTCGCCGCCATGGACGCGGCGGGGGACACCATGTCCGTGACCGTGCTGCGCGGCGGCGCGGAGGTCACGGCGACGGTCACGCCCGCCGTCACGGCCGACGGCACGCGGCAGCTCGGGCTCTGGCTGCGCGACGGGGTGACGGGCGTCGGCACGCTCACGTACTATGACCCGGCCACGGGGCGCTACGGCGCGCTCGGCCACGGCATCTCGGACGAGACGAGCGGCGTGCTCATGCCGCTGCGCGACGGCAGCGTGCTCTCGGCCGTCATCGCGGACGCGCGCCCCGGCGGCCACGGCACGGCCGGGGAGCTCGTCGGCAGCTTCGATCCCGGCGACCGCATCGGCGGCATCGAGCGCAACTGCCTGTTTGGCATTTTCGGCACGCTGGACGCGCCACCGGCCGGGGACGCGGTCGAGACGGCATCCGCCGACGCGGTGAAAACCGGCGGCGCGACCATCCTGTCCACGGTCGCGGGCGAGGACGTGCGGGCGTACACGGTGGACATCAGCCGGGTGTATCATGACGGCGGGTGCACGCGCTTTCTCATCACCGTCACCGACCCGGACCTGCTGGCCGCGACCGGCGGCATCGTGCAGGGCATGAGCGGCAGCCCCATTTTGCAGGACGGCAGGCTCATCGGCGCGGTGACGCACGTGCTGCTCGCAGACCCCGCCAAGGGCTACGGCGTGAGCATCGACGACATGCTCGCGGCGTCGGCGGCGCAGGACAAGGCAGCGTAAGACAACACATTCTGGATGCGTGCGGGCGCGCCGGGCACTGCCCGGCGCGCTTTGCTGCGCGGGGCGTGACCGGCGGCGCTGAACGAACACACAGCTTTTCCTAAAATGATAGAGCAGTGGGGGAGTCCGAGGGGGCAAGGCCCGCCTCGGGTGCGTTTCGGCATCGCCTTCTGGCGATGCCTTCTCCTCAAGGAGAAGGCTGTAGATGCCCCGCACGGCTTGACATATTTGCCAAATGTGATATTCTGTTTTTATTCATTTTGCCCGGTGCGGCCGGGCCGCGGAAAGAGAGGCGCAGCATGAAATACGCATTTGACAACGCAAACCTTCTCGACGGCACGAAGGATATGTGCGTACAGCCCGGACTGTGCGTGCTCACGGACGGCGAGACGATCACGGACATCGTGCCGGCCGGCACTGCCCCGGCGGGGTACACACGCATCGACCTGCGCGGGCGCTATCTGCTGCCCGGACTCATCAATATGCACGTGCATCTGGCCGGCAGCGGCAAGATCCAGAAAAAGCAGCGCGACAACGAAAAGCTCGTGCGCCGCATCCTTGGAAACCCCGTCGCGCGCGCCGTGGCCTACCGCATGGTGTGCGCATTTGCGCGCGACGAGCTGCTCGGCGGCGTGACGACGATCCGCACCGTCGGCGGGCTGAGCACGTTCGACACGCGCCTGCGCGACGAGATCCGCGCCGGCCGCCGCGTCGGCCCGCGCATCCTCGCCGCCAACGAGGGCATCTCCGTGCCCGGCGGGCACATGGCGGGGTCGGTCGCCATCGCGGCCGAGACGATCGACCAGGCGCTGGCGCAGGTGGACGCCGTGCACGCGCAGGGCGTCGACCTCGTGAAGCTGATGATCACCGGCGGCGTCATGGACGCCAAGGAGCGCGGCGTGCCCGGCGAGCTGAAGATGCCGCCCGAGATGGTGCGCGCCGTGTGCGAGCGGGCGCATGCGCTCGGCTACACCGTGGCGGCGCATACCGAGTCGCCCGAGGGCGTGCGCGTGGCGCTGGAAAACGGCGTGGACTCCATCGAGCACGGCGCAAAGCCGGACGACGAGATCCTGCGCCTGTTTCACGAGCGGGGCGCGTTTTTGTGCGTGACGCTCTCGCCCGCGCTGCCGTACGCGCTCTTTGACCGCTCGGTCACGCACCTGACCGAGGTCGAGCAGTTCAACGGCAACGTGGTCATGGAGGGCATGATCGCGTGCGCGAAGGCCGCGCTCGCGCACGATATCCCCATCGCGCTCGGCAACGACGTCGGCTGCCAGTGGGTCGCACAGTACGACTTCTGGCGCGAGCTGTGCTATTTCCACAAATATGCCGGCGCGTCCAACGCCTGCGCGCTCTACTGCGCCACCGGGCAGAGTGCGCGGCTGGCGGGGCTCGGCGATGTGACCGGCACGCTCGCTCCCGGCATGAGCGCGGACATGATCGTCGCGGCCGAAAACCCGCTCGGCGATCTGCGTGTGCTGCGCACGCTCGACATGGTCGTCGCGCGCGGCCGGGTCATCGACCGGCCGAAGACGAAACGCAACGCCCGGCTCGACGCTGGGCTTGACCCCCTGCTCGCCTGAGCGGGACACTCTATATATTAAAACCAGGTGATACTATGAAAGCGCTTTCCCAGCCGCTGTTCGCCTCCCTGCGTGGGTACGACCGGGCGCAGCTCGGGCCAGATCTGTTCTCCGGCGCGCTCATCGCGCTGCTGTCCATCCCGATCTCGATGGGCTATGCTCAGCTGGCCGGCCTGCCGCCGGTCTACGGGCTGTACGGGTCGCTGGTGCCGATTCTGCTGTTTGCGATGCTCAGCACGACGCGGGAGTTCATCTTCGGCGTCGACGCCGCGCCGGCCGCCATGATCGGCGCGGTGCTCGCGTCGCTCGGCGTCACGCCCGGCGGTGCGGAGGCCATGCGCATCGTGCCGGTGCTGACGCTGTACGTCGCGCTGTGGCTGGCCGTGTTCGCACTCGTGCACGCGGACAAGGCCGTCGATTACATCTCCGAGCCCGTCATGGGCGGGTTCATCAGCGGCGTCTGCTGCGAGATCATCCTCATGCAGGTGCCAAAATTGCTCGGCTCCGCGACCGGCACGGGCGAACTGTTCGAGCTGCTGGGGCACGTTTTTGACGCAGCGAAAGTCATCAACTGGCCCACCGCCGCGCTCGGCTTCGGGACGCTCGCAATTTTGCTCATCGCGCCGCGCAAGTGGCCGAAGGTGCCGTGGGTGCTCGTGATGATGGTGCTGGGCGGGCTGCTCGGCGCGTTCGCCCCGCTGGACGACTGGGGCGTGGCGCTGCTGGCCGCCGTGCCGCGCGGCCTGCCGAAGGTCGTGCTGCCGGACCTCACCGCGCTGCCGTTTACGCAGGCGCTCGTGGCGACGCTGCCGGTCGCGGCCGTCATTCTGGCCGAGACGCTGCTGGCCTCGTCCGGCACGGCGCAGAAAAACGGCTACCGCCTCAACGGCCGCCGCGAGATCGTGACGTATGCCGTGGGCAACGCCGCCGCCGGGCTCGTCGGCTGCTGCGTCGTGTCGGGCAGCGTGTCGCGCACGGCCGTCAACGAGCGCAACGGCGGCAGGACGCAGCTCGTGTCCGTCATGGCGAGCGTGACCATGCTCGTCGTGCTGCTCGTCGCCACGCCGCTCATCCGCTTTCTGCCCGTGCCGGTGCTGACGGCCATCGTCGTCAACGCGCTCATCGGGGCGACGGAGTTCGGCATCGCGCGGCGGCTCTGGCGCGTCAACCGCGTGGAGCTCGGCATCTTTACCGGGGCATTTTTCGGCGTGCTGCTGCTCGGCGCGATCAAGGGCGTGCTCGTGGGCATGGTGCTGTCGTTCATCGACGTGCTCATGCGCGCGGCAGCGCCCCAGCGCACCTTCCTCGGCACGCTGCCGGGCAAGGCCGGGTTTTTCCCGATCGACCGCGTCAGCGGCGTGCAGGCGCTGCCGCACATCGTGCTCTACCGCTTCAGCGGCAGTCTGTTTTTCGCCAACATCCGCCGCTTCCAGGAGGACATCGAGGGCGCGGTGCAGCCTGATACGCAGGCCGTCATCGTCGACGGCAGCGCCATCGTGAGCGTGGACATCACGGCGTGCGACCGGCTCGTCGTGCTCAACCGCAAGCTGCGCGCGCAGGGCGTGCGCTTTTACCTGACCGAGCACATCGGCGAGGTCAACGACCAGCTGCGGCACTTCGAGGCCGGGGAGCTGATCGAATCCGGCGCGGTGCGCCGCACGATCCAGGGCGCGCTGCGCGATGCCGACGCGGCCGTCGACATCGGCGGGGCGCAGCAGCGCATCCCCGACAACATGGACGATATCCGCCAGCTGCAGGAGCTCGAGTGGCTCTACGGCGCGGACGCCGAGGTGCAGATCGAGCGCAACGTGCAGCTCCTGCTCGCGCGCATGCGCGCAACAGAGGACAAGGACGCGCGCCGCACGATGCTTGAGCATTTCCTCAACGAGGACTTTCACTTCGGCAGCATCGACACCGACGAGGTGCTGCTGCACCTCGAGGGCCACACGGACGAGCTGGCCGCGCTGCTCGGCAACTCCGAGGACGATGTGTTTACCGACCTCGAGGTCGAGCGCGACAGCCTCATCGACCGCGTCGAGCAGGAGCACCCCGAGTTCGTCGAGCACGTGCGCGAGCGGCGCGACCACTTCGACCACGATTTCCGCGCAAATCATCCCACGAGCGCGGCGCGCATCGAGGCCCGCCGGACGCAGCTGCACGCGCGCATCGAGCACGAGCGCGCCGAACGCAGCGCTCGCCGCGCCCAGCATCAGGCGGAGCTGTCCGAGCGGCACGCCGAGCACATGGCCGCGTATCAGGAGCGGCACGAGCAGCACGCCACCGAGCAGCAGCTGCGCCATGAGCAGCAGCTCGAGACGCGCCTGCGCCGTCAGGCGGAGAAGCAGGTGGCGCGCGAGCAGCGGCAGGCGGCGGAGCTGGCCCGCAAGGCGCAGCACGCGGCCGAGAAGGCCCAGCGCCACGCGCAGCACGCGGCGGAGCGCGCGCAGCGGCAGGCCGATCATCTGGCAGAAAAAGCGCAGCGTCATGCCGACCATGCGGACGAGCGTGCGCAGCGCCATGCCGAGCGCGCGGATGCCCGCGGCCACCGCGAGGACGACCGGGACTGAGCGCACGGCAGCGGAATACGGAAGGAAACCGGAAGGGGCGGATGCTCCTTCCGGTTTTTGCTGTGTGTGCGGATCGCAGGGCGGGGTGTCTCGGTGTAAGGGGAAGGCGGCACGGCGCTTTGCGCCGCGACGGAGGGGGTGCAGATGTGCGGCTGGTACAAAACTGAGCGTGTCAATCCCTCAGTCAGCCTGACAGCTGCCAGCTCCCTTTACACAAGGGAGCCAAGGGCGCATACAGGCGGCGGTTTTCGGGCTTTGCCGTGCGCAGCGGGTCGGCCGCTGTCGCGGTGACAAGACACGTGTCGGAATATTGGTTTACATAACACATATATGAATTCGACACATTCTGTCTGTCGAACGCAGGCGAGATATTGCGGTTTGCTTCGAAAAATTGTACCTTTCGACGGTTATTATCGGATTATGTCAACAGAAAACTAGAGTAATTCGCCAAAAATCACATTGTTCTCGCATTCCAGATATGGTAAAATATCCTCGCAAGACAGGGGAAACGAGCGATTTGGCAGAGAGCTGACCGCAAGCCTGAATTTTTGCGGAGGAGAATGTTATGGAAACGAAAATCAGTGTTCTGCTGGCTGATCCCGGCGAACAGTACCGCGCGGCCTATTCCAAGGCCATCGGCCAGGAGACGGATATGGAGCTGGTCGCCCAGACGGACAATGGGCTGCGCGCGGAAGAACTCATCACCAAATTCCAGCCCGACGTCGTGGTGCTCGACCTCGTGCTGCCGAATCTGGACGGCCTGTCCCTGCTGACGCATCTGCGGGCGAAAAATGCATCGTCGCGCGTGATCGTCACCTCCGCGATCTGCAACGATCAGGTGCTGATGGAGTGTGCGGAGCTCGGCACGACGTACTTTATGCAAAAGCCGTTTGACCCGCCGCTGCTCGTGCAGCGCATCCGCCAGACGGCCCGGCCGCGCCAGCGCACCGGCGGCGCGGGCACGCAGCTCGCCGCGGCAGAGCCCGAGCCCTCGCTCGAGAGCGTCGTCACCGACGTCATCCACGAGATCGGCGTGCCCGCGCACATCAAGGGCTACCAGTACCTGCGCGAGGCGATCTTGCTGACCATCGACGACATGGACATCATCAACTCCGTGACGAAGGTGCTCTATCCCGAGGTCGCGCGCAAGTTCAACACGACGCCCTCGCGCGTCGAGCGCGCCATCCGGCACGCGATCGAGGTCGCGTGGGATCGCGGCGATATCGAGACGCTGCAGAAGTTTTTCGGCTACACGGTCTCGAACATCAAGGGCAAGCCGACGAATTCGGAGTTCATCGCCATGATCGCCGACTGCCTGAGCCTGCGGCAGAAGCAGGCGAGCGTGCGCTGAATGCGCAGCAGGAGAAAAAGAGGATGCAGAAAGCCCCCGAACCGGTTTGGTTCGAGGGCTTTCTGTATGGATCTCATTCGAGGCGGGCCTTGCCTCCGCGGCTTCGGCGGCGGGCTGTGCCGCCTGACTACAGCAAAGCCCCCGGACGAAATGTCCGGGGGCTTGCTGTGCGATTGGGGGAAAACTTTGCGGGGGAGACTTGCGGGAGCAAAGCTTTATGCGCTGCGCCTGCTCAGCCGAACAGGGCGAGGAAATCATCGAGATTGCGGTAGCTGCCGCCCTGCGGCGTCAGATCCGGCGCGGAGGCGTAGGCGCTGCCCGGCGTGGCCGTGACGGCGAGGGTGGCCGAATCGACCTGCGTGCGCAGCGTGATCTGGCTCGGCGTGAGCGAGATATACAGCGGCGACGCCGCGATGTTTGCCGTGATGTTCAGCGCCCCGTCGGCATAGCCGAACGCGGAGATCGCACCGACGACATTCGCAAACGACAGGTGCTCGAAGAAGTAGGTATAGGCCTCGATGGCATTCTGCACGGTCTGGCGATCGACGCCCGGCGTGATGGTGAGCACGGCGTAGAGCGCCCGCTCGAGCGAGTTCATGGACGCCTCGACGTGGTGCCAGCCGTAGTCGATATAGACGCGGTCGTTCCAGAACGTGACGGTCAGGTCGCGGCCGAGGATCTGCGACATGGCGCGCGCTGCGACGGGCTTGCCGAGCGAGAGCACGACGTCGGTATCGAGGCTGTAGCCGTTGACGGACACGGTCGCGTCCATGCCCATGGCCTGCGCGCCGACATAGCGCTCGAGCACGGGGGCGAAGGGCTGCAGCTGCGAGAGGGTGACATAATTGCCGTTCGTGGGATGCAGCGTGGTGGCGGAGCCGGACGTGCCGGTGATCGTCACGCGCACCGTCCAGCCCGAGGCCGTGACGGTCACGCTGTTGGCCGAGAGCGCGGCGGAGACGGCGTTGCCCGCGATGTTGAGCTGCGCGTGCAGCGCGTTATTCGACCACGCGAGGTCCTGGATGCTGTCCACGGCGGACTGCGGCGTGAGCTCGCGGAAAAACTGCGCGTAGGCATTGCCGGCGGCAGCGGCGTCGCCCGCGCCGGCGAGCTTTCCCGCCCAGGCGACGAGGTCTTTGATCTCGCTGCCCGTGCCGCTGACGTGGATGTTCCCGGCTGAGACGTACACCGTGCTGCCGATGTACTCGGCCGTGACGGTCACGCCGTCGACCGTGGTGGTGAGCGCGGCGTCATAGCCGCCGGAGGTGCGGGTCACGGTGGCCGTGCCCGAGAGGCTCAGCGGCCCGCTGAGCGCGACGTTGAAGGTCGCGGTTTTGGCGGTCGCCGCGTCCATGAGGGGGCTCACGAGGCTCAGCGCGCCGGTCAGGTCGGTGTAGCCGCTGAGCGACTGCACCTGGAAGCCGCCGTAGTACGGCGTGGCGGTGACGTGCATGCGCGCACCGCCGAAGTTGAGCGCCACGTCCGCGCGCGTCAGGCGCAGGGCGTCCGGGTCGGTGAGCAGGACGGTGCCGGAGATCATCGGGTCGTTGAGCCGGATGGTCATGCCGGTGTCGGTCTGCTGCATGGCGACGTTTTTCGTCAGCGCGGTCATGCCGGCCGCGTCGAGCGAGATGTTCGGGATCTGCACGCCGAGGTAGCCCGCGACCGTGCGCGCCGCATCGATCGTGTCGGACGCGCGCAGGACGATCTTCTGGCTGCCGAAGGCGACGTACACGCGCTCGTTGCTGTAGGCGGCGAAGAGGTCGACGCCCGCGACGTTGCCGCGCACCTGGAAGGTGGTCTGGTCAATGTCCACGTGGGCCGTCAGGCCGTAGGACTGGCCGTTGGCCGTGACGGTGAGGCTGTAGTTCGGCGTGCGGCGGAAGAAGTCGCGCACGATGGCCTGCGTGTCCTGTCCGCCGTCGGAGAGCTTGCCGAGGTTGTTGGGGTCGTATTCCGTCTCGAGGTAGTGCTGGAACTCGGTCTGGTCGTCGGTCACGGCGCCGAAGTCCGAGAACACCTCGGTGAGCGTGCTTGTGCAGTTGAGGCTGCCAAGGCCGGACATGGACACGGCGTAGCTCTCCACGGTGTCCATCTGCAGCAGATCCCAGTTGGCGTCAATGGTCCAGACCATGTGCACGGCCGAAAATTCGGGGCTTTTCGACGCGCCGCTGTAGGTGCGCACCTGGTGGCGGTAATACGCGCTCGCGCCGGACGGCTCGAGGTCGAAGGTGAGGGTGTAGGTGCCGTCGTCGTTGGCGGTCATGGTGGGGTTGAGCACCGTGTCGCGGCTGATGACGTAGTTGCTGAGGTTGCGCGGGTCCTGCCCGTAGGCGTCCTCATAGTCCTGCTGCGAGATGGCCACGATCTGGTCGCTCCAGGTGGCGGTGTCGCCGCTGATGGAATCGGCCTTGCGCACGAGGATCGCCCCGTCCTTGAAGTACTTCTGCTCGCCGAGCTTGACGAACATGCTCGTGCTGATGGCCTCGGTAAAGACGCTGTCGCTCGTGACGACGCGCACGTTGTGCACGGCCTGGTTGTAGTCGATGAAGCCGACCTTTGCCTTCGTCTGGCCGGTCGTCTCGGAGCGGTAGGTCTCCTGATCCATGACGCCGGTCGTAATGTAGATATTGTCCTCTGCGGTCTGGCCGGAGGGGTCGCCGTCCGGGCGGGTAAGCGTTGTGCTCGCGCCGCCGGCGCCGTCATCGTCGCCGACGCCGGCCGCGCCGGGAATGATGATCGCCGCCGCGATCGCCAGCGCCAGCAGCGCGCCGCCGATGACATAGGTGCGCTTGCCGTGCTTGCGGCGTGTCGGGCGCGCGGCGCTCTCCGAGGGCACCAGCTCGCTGTCGGCGATGTCCGGCGCGGCCTCGTCCGCCGTCGGCTTGCGCCGCCAGGTCGGCAGATGGAAGGTCTGTTTGCTCATGATATCCGTCTCCCTTGCAGGTGATGTCTGACGTGCATATCGTCAGGAAAATCACATTTCTTCATGACTTCATTATACGGCAGGGACTTTTCAAATGCATCCTCCGCGCGCGCGAGCGGTAGAAACGTTGGGAGAAGGCGATTCTACCAGCGGGAGAATGACAGGATTTAGGTGAAACACGCCTCTTGCGGCCGAACGCCCGGCGTGGTATACTCATAGTATGGATGATGTGAGAGGCGCGCTCGCCGCCAACCTTGCCGAGCTGAGAAAAGAAGAAAACCTAACCCAGGCCGAGTTTGCCGCGCAGTTCAATTACTCCGACAAGGCCGTGTCCAAGTGGGAGCGGGGCGATTCCCTGCCCGACGTCGTGATGCTCAAGACCATCGCCGACCTCTATGGTCTGCGCGTGGACGATCTGCTGACGGACGGCGGCGTGGCGGCCGCATACGCCGCAGCGACGGAGTCCGGCGGCGAAAAGCAGCACGACGCCTACCTCATGTCGAAGGTACTCATCGCCGCCATGTGGGTGACGATGGTGTGGGTCGTCGCGGTCGTCGTGTTTTTGTATTCGCAGTTCAGCATCGGCAAGATGTACTGGATGGCGTTCGTGTGGGCGGTGCCGGTGTCGTTCGCCGTGGCGTTCCTCTTCTCCCGCCACTGGGAGGGGGAGACGACGCTGCAGTGCGTGTTTTCGTCCCTGTTCGTGTGGAGCACGATCACGGCGTTTTATTTTCAGTACCTGCAGTATAACATCTGGGCCGTGTTCTTTGTCGGCGTCCCGGTGCAGATCGCGCTCATCCTCGGCATGAAGCTCCACCGCGCCGGCGTGCACTGGCTGCGCCGGTGAAAAAACCGAAAATACCGCTTGACGGCCGGCCGCGCACGTGCTATACTCCCTCCGAATGGCAGGCCGAAAGGCCGGGCGGCGTCCGCGCCGCAGCAGACAGGATATCACCGCGTCTGTGGGACTCATATGCCCCACAGGCGCTTTTTTTATGCGAAAGGAGTCTTTTTATGCGTACACGCACTTCCACCGCGCCCGATGACGCCAAGCGCGTGACCATGCAGGTGTCCACCGTCGGCATCGTGTGCAATGCGGCCCTGACGGTGTTCAAACTCGTCGCCGGTATCGTGGCGCACTCGTCGGCCATAGTGGCCGATGCCGTGCACTCGGCGTCCGACATTCTCGGTTCGCTGATCGTGATGATCGGCGCGATCTTTTCCCACAAGGCGGCCGACGCCAGCCACCCCTACGGGCACGAAAAGCTCGAGTGCATCGCGTCCATCCTGCTGGGCAACATCCTCGTGCTCGTCGGCGCGGCCATCGGCTACGCGGGTGTGATGAAGATCGTCCGCGGCGAGACGCTGGCTGCCCCCGGCGTGCTCGCGCTCATCGCGGCGGTCGTGTCCATCGGCGTGAAAGAGGGGCTGTACTGGTACACGATCGCGGCGGCCAAACGCATCCGCTCCGTGTCGCTCAAGGCCGAGGCGTGGCACCACCGGTCCGACGCGCTGTCGTCCATCGGCAGCTTTGCGGGCGTGCTCGGCGCGCGGCTCGGCGTGCCCATCCTCGACCCCATCGCGTCGATCGTCATCTGCCTGTTCATCTTCAAGGTGGCCTACGGCATCTTCCACGAGAGCATCGACCGGCTCGTCGACCGGGCGTGCGACCCGGACACCGTCGCCGCCATGCGCGAGACGATGCTGCGCACCCCCGGCGTCGTGCGCGTGGACGATATCAAGACGCGGCTGTTCGGCAGCCGGACGTATGTCGACGCCGAGATCGCGGTCGACGGCGCGCTGCCGCTGCGGGACGCGCACGTCATCGCCGAGGCCGTGCACCACGAGCTGGAGCGCGACTACCCGGACGTCAAGCACTGCACCGTGCACGTCAACCCGGCGTGACGCGGGCGGGAAAAGGGAAAAAACGTGCGAAGGGCCGCCCGAAAGGGCGGCCCTTTTTGCGCGCACAGCAGACGACAGAATGTCGCTTTCTTCGCGCGGAAAGCGCGGGAAAAGCGCGCTAAGAACGTGCCAAGAGTGCGCTAAGAAACCGCTAAGAAATATTTTGAGGCCCTTTTGTCGACATGAAATCGTGCATTCGCGCGGATTCGACACGGGCGGCGATAAGCGGTTTACATAACACCTGATGTGCGAACGAAAAAGCCTGCGGCCGCAAGGGCTTGCGCGCATGACGGCAGAGGGTGCGCGGGGGTGTGCATGGCGGGCGGCGGGGCGGCGCTGTCGCGGGTGTCGTCACGCGGACGTCTCGCGGCACCGTACCCAACCGTACCGTACAGTACCGTACCATACTGTGTCTTACCTTACAGCAGGAACATACGGCAAAGCATATCTTACCCTGTCTCTCTCAAAGAAAGCCAGGGGGAAAGAAAGCCGCTGTGGGAAACCGACGAAAATGTGGAAAACTCTGTGGAAAACTTGTTTCAAGGCGCTCAGGCCGCTGCGGGCGGGCGCGGGCGCGGCGGGCAGCCTGATGGGTACTTTCGGCCGGGCGTGGTCCGGCGGGGGCGCAGCGGTGGACAGGAGCGGTGCGCGAGGGCGTGGATGCGGTGGGGCAGACGCCGGTTCTGGCGGCGGCCGGGTGCGGTCTGGCGCGCGCTTTTGGTCGGGCCCAGTCTGGCGGGCACTTTCGGCAGGTGCGGGTGTGGTGGACGCTTTTGGCTGGCGCGTTGTGGCGGCCGTGCGGTGCGGGACGCGGGTGCAGCGCAGGGCGCGCTGGCTGGATTTCTTGCTGAGAGAAAAAATACTTGACAAGTTATGCAAAAGCATACTAAACTGGAAACAGGGGATCACGCAGGCGGCGGCCGGAGACGGACTTCGGCATCGCTCGCACCGCCGGTCATGCAGCGTATATCCCACGTCCACCTCATCCGTCGCGGCGACTTCGGTCATGCGCTGCGCGTTCGACGCGCGCCTTTCCGGCGCTGCCCTCCGCAAAACGGAGACGAAAAACTCCGCCCCGCATCGAACCGATGCTGGGCGGAGTTTTGTGACAGCAGCCGCGCCTGCGCGGCTGCCTTTCTGCTGGCTATCCTGCGCGGCGGCCTTTTCGCTGGCTATCCTTTCCGGCGACCTTTTCGCTGGCTTTCCTATGTGCCTGCGGCCACCGTGCAGCCTTTCTCACGCGGCCTTCGCGGTCTTGCCCGCGCGCCACGCCTCGAACCGGGTGCGTATATGGTCGTTCAGGCGGCAGAACGCCTTCATCACAGGCCACGACAGCAGGCCGAACACGATGAGGATGAGCGCGCTCTGCAGATTGAGCTTCTGCAGGCTGAAGAGCGTCGGGAAGCCGAAATACGCGATCACGAACAGTACGCCGAGCACGACGATCATCACCTTGCGGATGGTGTTGTACGGCTGGCACGTGCGGTGCACCATCATGAGGCCGACAATGCCCATGACGCCGGTACAGATCGTGATCATGGCCGTGTCGTCGAGCTGGAAGGCGATATAAAACAGCAGAATGCCCACGACCATCGCCAGATCCGTCATCGCGGCCGGCAGCGCGCGGAAGAGCACGTTGCGCAGGAATTTTCCCTTGACGAGGCTCTCGTTCGGCTCCATGGCGAGGATGAACGACGGGATGCCGATGGTCACGGCGCTCACGAGCGTGAGCTGCGCGGGGCTGAACGGGTACGGCAGCGTGGCAAAGAGCGTGAAAAACGCGAGGAAGAACGAGAAAATGTTCTTGACCAGATACAGCGAGGCGCTGCGCTCGATGTTGTTGATGACGCGGCGGCCCTCCGCCACGACCGACGGCATGGAGGCAAAGTTCGAGTCGAGCAGCACGATGTGCGACACCTGGCACGCCACGTCGCTGCCCGAGGCCATGGCGATGGAGCAGTCGGCCTCCTTGAGCGCGAGCACGTCGTTGACGCCGTCGCCCGTCATGGCCACGGTGTGGCCGTCGGCCTTGAGCGCCTGCACGAGGCTGCGCTTCTGCGCGGGGGTCACGCGGCCGAAGACCGTGTACTTGCCCGCCGCGTCGCGGATGGCCTCCTCGGTCGTGAGCGTGCGCGCGTCGACGAAGCGGTCGGCGTTTTCGATGCCGGCGCGCCTGGCCACCTCGGACACCGTGCGCGCGTTGTCGCCGGAGATGACCTTCACGGCCACGCCCTGGCTGGCAAAGTAGCCGAACGTCTCCGGCGCTTCGGCGCGGATCTTGTTCGAGAGCAGGATCAGCGCGATGGGCAGAAAGCCGGCGCTGAGCGTCTCGTCCGTGAGCGCGCCGTCATACATGCCCAGCAGCAGCACGCGGCAGCCCTTGGCGGAGTAGCCCTCGATCTGCTCCTGATACGGGTTCTCGCGCCCGGCGAGCAGCACGTCCGGCGCGCCGAGCAGGTACGTCTCCTCGGTGTGGAACGACACGCCGCCGTATTTCTTCGCCGACGAGAACGGCAGCGTCGCCGTCGCGTCCTGCGTCTTTTCGCCCGTGAAGTAGCGCCGCAGCGCGGCCATTGTGTCGTTGTCGGCCTGCATGGCGTAGACGTAGTCGGCCATGATCATGCGGATGTCCTCGAGCGTGAAGCGGTCGTCGCACAGGGGGCAGACGTCCTCGACGATCATCTTGTTTTCCGTCACCGTGCCGGTCTTGTCCACGCACAGCGTGTCCACGCGCGCGAGCGTCTCGATGCAGCCGAGCTCGTGCACGAGGGTCTTGCGCTGGGCCAGACGCACGACGCCGGCCACGAGCGCGAGGCTGGTGAGCAGATACAGCCCCTCGGGGATCATGCCGATGATCGAGCCGACCGTGCTCGTCACGGCGATGGGCACGGCGCGGCCGAGCCACACGTATTCCTTGACGAACATCACCACGCCGAGCGGGATGACGAGGATGCCGATCCACTTGACGAGGTTTTGCAGCGAGCGCATCATCTCCGACTGCTGCGGCTTCTTGGCGCGCTTGGCTTCCTGCGTCAGGCGCGAGACATAGGAGTCCGCGCCGACGTCCGTCAGCTGCGCGCGGCACATGCCGCTGACGACGAAGCTGCCCGACAGGAGCTTGTCGCCGGGGTTTTTCTTAATTTCGTCCGACTCGCCCGTGATGAGCGCCTCGTTGACGTAGCAGCTATCTTGCGCGACGACGGCGTCGGCATAGATCTGGTTGCCGGCGGCGAAGACGACGATATCGTCGCGCACGAGCTGCGCGGTGTCGACGGTCACGCGCCTGCCGTCGCGCACGGCGACGGCCTTGGGCGATGCGAGGATGCTCAGCTTATCGAGCGTTTTCTTCGAGCGGATCTCCTGAATGATGCCGATGGCGGTGTTGACGATGATGACGCCCATGAACGTCAGGTTCAGCCACTGCTGCACCGCGATCACGCACAGCGCCAGCAGGAAAAACAGCATATTAAAATAGGTAAAGATATTGCTCAGGACGATCTGCTTGACGGTCTTGCCCGGCGGGTCGACGGGCGCGTTCGTCCAGCCGGCGTCCGCGCGCTCGCGCACCTGCGCGCTCGTCAGGCCCTGCTGCGGGTCGGGGTGCGCGACGGGCACGTCCCGCCGCTCCGGCGTCTCGGGCGCGGGCGCGCGCCGGTCTTTGATTTTTTCGATCAGATTGGCCAAAGGTCTGCCTCCAATGTGATAACACCAAATATACCGAATATTATAGCGTCTCGCGCGGTGGAATGGAACAACAGTTTGTGAATATTTGCTTAAAAATGGTGGGATTTTTCGGCAGCCTGCACAGTATGCCGCAACAGCAGCGCGGTCGTCACGCTGCCGATGCCGCCGGGCACGGGCGTGCAGGCGGCGATGGCGGCGGCCGCAGGCGTCACGTCGCCGCGCAGCGTGCCATCGGACAGCGCGGTCGCGCCCGCGTCGAGCACGATCTGCCCCGGGCGCACGCACTCCGGCGTGATGAGCCCAGGCGCGCCCGCCGCGGCCAGCAGAATGTCGGCGGCCCGGCAGCGGGCGGCGAGGTCGGGCGTTTTCCGGTGGCAGAGCGTCACGGTCGCGTCCGCGCGCGTGAGCAGCAGCGCGGCCGGCCGGCCGATCACGAGACTCCGGCCCACGACGGTCACGCGCTTGCCCGCGGGGTCGATGCCGTGCGCGCGCAGAAGTTCCATACACGCCTCGGCCGTGCAGGGGGCGAAGCCCGCCGCCCCGGTCACGAGCGCGCCGAGCGACCATGTCGTCATGCCGTCCACGTCCTTGCGCGCATCGAGCGTGTCGAGGATCTCCTGCGTGCGCAGCGCCGCCGGCAGCGGCCGCAGCAGCAGCACGCCGTGCACGCCGTCGTCCGCGCTCAGGGTGCGCAGGGTGTCGGTCAGTGTTTCGGGCGCGCAGTCCGCCGGCAGGGGCACGGGGCGCACGGTGACGCCGCAGCCGTCCGCCGAGAGCGCGATGCTGCGCAGATAGGCCCGGTCGTCCGGCTGCGCTCCGACGGACACGGCCGCGAGGCAGGGCGGCTCTGTGAGCCGCGCCGCGCGCGCTCGCACCTGCGCATAGATCGCCGCGGCGGCCTCCGTTCCGGTCAGGGTGTTCGGCATGGTTCAGCCCTCCCCGCGCAGCGCGGCGCGCACCGCGTCCGCAGTCTGCGCGCAGCACTGCACCACGGTCGCGCGCAGGCGCGCGGCGCGCGCCTCGGTCGCGGTGCGGTCGTCCGGCGCGAGCAGGCCGGTGTTGACCAGCACGTTCAGTTCCGCCGCCTCCGCCGCCGCGCTGCACAGCGCTGCTGCGCACCCGATGTCCGAGCGCAGGAGGGGGCTGGCCGTGCTCAGCGCGGCGGGCAGCAGCAGCGCCACCTGCTCGCAGTGCTCCAGCATGGCCAGCGGGGCAAGGCACGCCGTGTGCGCCGCGTCCGCGAGCCGGGCGGCGCGCGTGGGGTCGTCCTTCGGGATGGCGTAGGCCCGCTGCAGCGGCAGGAAGCCCGCCGCGTCCGCGTCGATGAGCGCGAGCAGCGTCGTGCGCTGCGCGTCGCAGCTGGCGGCCAGCGTGGCGAGCGCGTCGTGCCGGTCGGCGTAGCGGGGGTTGGCTGCCGTCACGTTCGCGGCCATCGCGGCCAGGCTCGCCGCCAGCGCCCCGGCGAGCGCGGCCGCGCCCCCGCCGCCCGGTGCGGGCTGCGCGGAGGCGAGCTGCGCGGTGAATTCGGAAAGGGAGCGCCCGGTCGTAAGCGTCTGGTCGGTCATATGGAAAACCTCCTTGCGGGATGATGATCGTGTGGTGTCGTGTCCGTCACCGGCACACATATTATATTGTATTATACCGCGCGGCGGGGCGGTTGAAAAGTGGGCGCGGGGCTTTTTGCGCGCTTTTTGGGCATACTGACCCAAAAGGGAGGAATGACCATGCAAGACGGTTTCCTGCGCGCGGCGGCGGCGTCCATCCCCGTGGCCGTGGCAGACCCCCGGCGCAACGCGGCAGCGGTCTGCGCGCGCATCGACCAGGCGCACCGGGCGCGTGCCGCGCTGCTCGTGCTGCCGGAGCTGTGCGTGACCGGCTACACGTGCGGCGACCTGTTTTTGTCCGCGCTGCTGCTCGATGCGGCCGAAGAAGCGCTGCTGAACATCTGCGCGCACACGCAAAACTGCGACCCCGTCGTCGTGCTCGGCGTGCCGCTGCGCGCCGGGGGCAAGCTCTACAACTGCGCGGCCGTGCTGCACCGCGGGCGCATCCTCGGCGTCGTGCCGAAGACGTGGCTGCCGAACTACGACGTGTTCGCGGAAAAGCGCTGCTTTGCCTCCGCGGCGGCGTACCATGGGCCGGGCAGCGTGCCCGTCAGTGGGGCGGACGTGCCGTTCGGCACGGGGCTGGTGTTCGCCTGCGCGCAGATGCCGGCGTTTCGCCTCGGCGTGGAGCTGTGCGAGGACGTGTGGGCGCCGATACCGCCGTCGGTGCGGCTGTGTCTCGCCGGGGCGACCGTGATCGCCAACTGCTCGGCCTCGCCCGAGGCGGCTGGCAAGCCCGCCCGCCGCCGCACGCTGCTGCGCGCGGCCAGCGCGCGCGGCCTCTGCGGCTATGTCTACGCCAACGCCGGACCGGACGAGTCGAGCGCGCACGCCGTCTTTTCCGCGCACCACCTTATCGCGGAAAACGGGGACATCCTCGCCGAGCACGCGCCGTTCGCGCCCGAGCCCGGCCTGCTCGTGACGGAGCTCGACCTGCTGACGCTCTCGGCCGAGCGCCGGCGCAACACGACCTTCGTGCCCGAGGGGGCGGGGGCGCGCGCCGTGCCGTTTTCCATGCCGCTGCGCCCGACGGCGCTCAGCCGCGCGGTGTCGCCGCACCCGTTCGTGCCGGACGATGCAGCCCTGCGCCGCAAGCGCGCAGAGCTTCTGCTTTCCATCCAGGCGCACGGCCTGCGCAAGCGCCTGCTGCACACCGGAAGCCGGGCGGCGCTGCTGCCCGTGACGGACGATCTCGACAGCGTGCTCGCCCTGCTCGTGTGCGCGCGCACGATGGATCTGCTCGGCCGCGCGCGGCACGATGTCCTCGCCGTCACGCAGCCGGGGGGCGACCGGGCGCGCGTGCTGCGCCTGTGCAAGGCGCTGGGCGTGTCCGTGCGGCCGAACGCCGACCGCGCGGGGCTCGCGCGCACGCACGCGGCGCTCCCGCTCGCCGCACCCGACTTCACGGCCCTGCTGCTGGGCGAGGCCGTGTGCGCGCCGGAGGCCTACGGCGTCAACGCCGCCGTGCCGCGCACGCTCGTGCGCTGGCTCATCGCGGCCGAGGCCGAGCGCGCCGAGGAGCCCCTGCGCGCGGAGCTGCGCGCCGCGCTCTCCGCGCCCGACGCCGACTGCGCCGGCGTTTCGTGCGCGCTGACGGACTTCTGCTTTTACCACCTCGTGCGCTGCGGCGCGCACCCGCGGCGCATCCTGCGGCTGGCCCGCGCCGCCTTCGGCGACGTGGCCGCGGACGCCGACATCCTGCGCGCCATGGCGGCGCTCACGCGCTGCCTGTTCCGGCGGCCGGCCGCGCTGCCGGACCACGTCGCGCTCGGCAGCAGCGCGCAGGCGCTGCACTGGCCGCCGGACGCGGCGGGATCGCTCTGGAGCGAGGAGATCGACGCGCTGCGCCGCGAGCTGTCCTGAGATCAATATTCAAAAATGCGTGCATAACTGCATATTCTGCCGCCGCTCTGGATGCCGGAGCGGCGGCGTTTTTCGCATATCTTTCGCGCTTTTGTGCATATCACCGAAAGAAAAGCGTTTCTCGCGTGAATTTTATTCAAAAAGAGGGTTGACATTTGCGCGAAAAAGGTGAATAATATGCACATCTTATGAATGAATAATCAATGGAGGCAACCATGATGAAAAAAGAAGATATCAAAAAAGTCGTCCTTGCTTACTCCGGCGGTCTGGATACGTCCATCATCATCCCCTGGCTGAAGGAAAACTACAATAACTGCGAAGTCATCGCCGTGTCCGGCAACGTCGGCCAGGCCGACGAACTCGACGGTCTGGAAGAGAAGGCCATCAAGACCGGCGCGTCGAAGCTCTACGTGCTCGACCTGACGGACGAGTACGTCGACGATTACATCATCCCGACCATGCAGGCCGGCGCCGCGTACGAGGAGTACCTGCTCGGCACGAGCCACGCGCGGCCGTGCATCGCCAAGGGCCTCGTCGAGATCGCCCAGAAAGAGGGCGCCGACGCCATCGCCCACGGCTGCACCGGCAAGGGCAACGATCAGGTCCGGTTCGAGTTGGCCATCAAGCACTTCGCGCCCGACATGCCCATCATCGCCCCGTGGCGGGAGTGGGACATCAAGTCGCGTGAGGAAGAGATCGCCTACGCCGAGGCGCACAACGTGCCCCTGAAGATCAACCGCGAGACGAACTACTCCAAGGACAAGAACCTCTGGCACCTGAGCCACGAGGGTCTCGACCTCGAGGATCCGGGCAACGAGCCGCAGTACGAGAAGCCGGGCTTCCTCGAGATGGGCGTCAGCCCCATCGACGCGCCGGACGCCCCGACCTACGTCACGCTCGACTTTGAGCAGGGCAAGCCCGTCGCGCTCGACGGTGAGAAGATGAGCGCCAAGGACATCATCCTCAAGCTCAACGCCATCGGCGGCGCCAACGGCATCGGCATTCTGGACATCGTGGAGAACCGGCTCGTCGGCATGAAGTGCCGCGGCGTGTATGAGACGCCGGGCGGCGCGATCCTCTACAAGGCGCACAGCGTGCTCGAGACGCTCTGCCTCGACAAGATGACCATGCACGAGAAGCAGAAGCTCGCCGTGACCTTCGGCGAACTGGTGTACAACGGCCAGTGGTTCACGCCGCTGCGCGAGGCGCTCAGCGCGTTCGTGACCAAGACGCAGGAGCACGTCACCGGCACGGTGCGGCTCAAGCTCTACAAGGGCAACATGATCAACGCCGGCGTCTGGAGCCCGTACTCTCTGTACTCCGAGGAGATCGCCACCTTCGGCGAGAGCGACTACAACCAGGCGGACGCCGCCGGGTTCATCCAGCTCTACGGTCTGCCGATCGCCGTGCAGGCAAAGGTTGACGGCAAGAGCATGTAAGCGGTACAATAGATATATAGAAATGATTTTCTCCCCGCGCCGGGCCTCCCGGCGCGGGGACAACTGACGAAGGGAGACCATCACCATGGCAAAAATGTGGGCGGGCCGCACGGCCGGCGTGACCGATCCGGTCGCGGACGATTTCAACTCCTCCATCCGCTTCGACAGCCGGATGTACCGCGAGGACATCACGGGCAGCATGGCGCACGCGGCGATGCTCGGCGCGCAGCACATTCTCCCCCAGGCGGACGCCGATGCCATCATCGACGCGCTGCAGGGCATCCTCGACGATCTCGACAGCGGCGCGCTCGCGTTCGACCCCGCGTGCGAGGACATCCATATGTTCGTCGAGCAGGTGCTCACCGCGCGCATCGGCGACCTCGGCAAGAAGCTGCACACCGCCCGCTCGCGCAACGATCAGGTCGCGCTCGACCTGCGCATGTACCTGCGCAACGAAACGAGCGAGATCATTGCGCTGACAAAGGACGTGCTCGCGGCGCTCGTCGAGCAGGCCGGGGCGCACAAGGGCGACATTCTGCCCGGCTACACGCACCTGCAGCGCGCGCAGCCCATCACCTTCGGCCACCACCTGATGGCCTATGCCATGATGCTCCTGCGCGACATTGACCGCATGCAGGATGCCGTCAGGCGTATGAACGTCTCGCCCATCGGCTGCTGCGCGCTCGCCGGCACGACGTATGACACCGACCGGTTCTTTGAAGCCAAGCAGCTCGGCTTTGACGACGTGGCGCGCAACAGTCTCGACGGCGTGTCCGACCGGGACTTCTGCGTCGAGCTGCTCGATGCCTACGCCATCGAGATGATGCACCTCTCGCGCCTGAGCGAGGAGCTGGTGCTCTGGTCGAGCTGGGAGTTTCAGTTCGTGCAGCTCTCGGACAGCTACACGACCGGCTCGTCGATCATGCCGCAGAAGAAAAACCCCGACATGGCCGAGCTCGTGCGCGGCAAGACCGGCCGCGTCTACGGCGACCTCATCGCCATGCTCACGGCGCTCAAGGGCCTGCCGCTGGCGTATAATAAAGACATGCAGGAGGATAAGGAGGCCGTGTTCGACGCGGTGGACACCGTGAAGATGTGCCTGCGCGTCATGGCGCCGATGCTCGCCACCATGACCGTGCGCGCCGACAAGATGCTCCACGCGGCGCAGACGGGCTTCCTGAACGCGACCGACCTCGCGGACTATCTCGTCACGAAGGGCCTGCCGTTCCGCAGTGCGTACAAGGTCTCCGGCCAGCTCGTGGCCTACTGCATCGCGCACAATACCGTGCTCGAAAAGCTGCCGCTCGAGACGTTCCGCACCTTCAGCGACCTCTTTGACGACGGCGTGTACGATGCCATCGACCTCACCAACTGCGTCACGCGGCGCGTGTCCTACGGCGGCACGTCCGTGCCGAGTGTCGAGGCGCAGATCGCATGGGTCACGCAGCAGCTCGGCGAATAATCACAAACGCTTCTAACCGGTGCCCCATTTTTGGGACACCGGTTTTTTCCTTCTGCGCGGATGCCGGCCACGAATCTGCATCGGAAATGTTAATTTCAGTAAGCTAATTGAAGAAAAAAGGAGTGCGCTTGCACGGATACGCACATTTGACACGAAAAAACGGAAAAATTGCATTGACATTCCCAGCAAAAATGTTACAATATTGTCACAGAATGCTTTGGAAATTTTAAGTATCTTGTAACATTTGGAAAGGAGTGCAGAGATTAAACTGAGAACACGCAAGCTCCTGACCCTGCTGCTGATCGCAGCCATGGTCATGAGCCTGATGGTCCCGGCACTGGCGGCGGACACCGCGCAGTCCGAGACCCCCTACACTTACGACGCCGGAGACTACACCTTCGGCAAGATCTCGCACCCGAACAGCGCGCCCGGCCAGCCGGACGGCCTGGTCGACTACACCGGCAACGGCACGGTGGCCGTGACCGGCACGGCCGACGACGCCGACGGTCAGGGCGACCGCGGCCAGAGCTACGCCTGGGCCGCCATGGCCTACGGCGACTATGTCTATGTCGGCACGTGCTACGCCGCCATGGGCAACACCCTCTCGGCGATGGACACCGTCATGGGCCACAAGTTCGACGAGGAGACCATGCGCGCCGAGCTCAACGCCATCTTCAACGGCACGTTCTTCTATGGGCAGGAGGACGACGGAGAGTCCAATGGCATCCTCGTCAAGGTCAACGTGCACACCGGCGAGATGACCCTGCTCATGTCCCAGTCGCTCAACGGCATCGCCCCGCTGTTCCGCAACGCCATCCGCTACAAGGACAAGCTCTATTTCTGCGGCAGTGTCAGCACCAACGGCCGCGGCGGCCTGCCGAGCATCTATGAGGTCGATCCGAGCGACGACAGCATCACGTGCGTCTATCAGGGCCTGTCGAACATGCAGGAATACGCGCAGGCGTACAAGGCCGGCGTCTGCACCGGCATCCGCGGCATGGCGGTCTATGACGGCAAGCTCGTCATCAGCAACGTCGGCGTCGACGGCGGCTACCTGCTCATCAGCGACAACCCGTCGCAGGGCTTCACGAAGATCGCCACGCAGTCTGACCTCTATAACTATCCCGCCGTGCACTACAAAGACAGTGTCTACGGCGGCGGCATCTGGGAGATCGTCGAGTACAACGGCAGCCTCTACGTCGCCATGTGCACCGGCACGCCCGCCACGCGCGTGGGCGACAATATGCGCTCGTTCGCCCTCGTGCGCGGCACCTGCTCCGGCGACTGGAATGACCCCGACGCCTGGACGTGGACGCCCGTCGTCGGCGACCAGGCCGACGGTGCGAAGTATACCTTCGGCATCGACCCCGCGCGCACGCGCGCGGCCGCCTGCAATATGTGCATTTATGACGGCTACCTCTACATCGGCGAGTACAACGACGAGGAGATCCCGCTCGAGGAGCTCATGTTCAGCCAGGACTTCGGCTTCCTCGCGCGCAACCTTGAGCAGTCGGTGAATCTCTACCGGATGTCCATCGGCAGCGACGGCAGCGAGCAGATGGAGCTCGTCGTCGGCGAGCCGCTCGGCCAGTTCACCAACGGCGACCTGCTGCACATGTCGCGCGACGAGTGGGCCAGCCAGATCGGCTACCTGCGGGTGCTGCTCAAGCTGCTGCTGAATCAGGATAAGAACGGCGACGGCATGCTGCTCGCCGCCGACGCCGACACCGACGCCGCCATCGACGCCGCCGTCGACGCGGTGAACGAAGAGGCGGACAGCCCCGAGACCTTCTCGCTCACGGACGCGCAGTATGACACGCTGCGCCAGGGCATCGACGACGGCGCTTACACCGCGGCCTACAGCGTGTCCACGCTCGGCAGCCTGCGCCGGCTCAACAGCCTGCTCGCCAAGCTGACCGACCTCGTGGAGACGAACGACATCGCGGGCTTCGTGGACATCTATCAGCAGGTCTGCGACCTCTACTCCGGCATCAGCGACAAGCTGCCCGACTCCATGAAGGAGCTCTACGAGATGCTCGTGCGCATCACGGAGCTGGAGAACATGAAGGATCTCGTCATCTGCCTCAACAAGCTCTCGACCGCCACGCGCGGCTTCGGTATGTACACCATCACGTCCGAGAACGGGAAGCTCACGCTCGACACGCTCACGCGCGACGGCTTCGGCGATCCGTTCAACCACGGCCTGCGCGCCTTCGCCGCGAACGACGAGCAGGGCTGGATGGTCATCGGCACGGCCAACCCCTTCATGGGCACGCAGCTGTGGCGCACGACCGTCGACATGACCGATCCGATGGATCGCTTCACCGATCTCGACCCCAACGGCTGGGCCTACCCCAGCATCGAATACTGCGTGCGGCACGGTCTCATGTCCGGCATGAGCGACACGATCTTCTCGCCCAACACCGTGACGACGCGCGCGCAGCTCGTGCAGGTGCTGTATAATTTCGAGGGCAAGCCCGACGTGAGCGATGTGGCCGTGCCGTTTACGGACGCTGCGTCCGGCTGGTACCGGGACGCGGTCGCCTGGGCGTACAAGACCGGCGTTGTGGACGGTATGTCGCCCACGACCTTCGCACCGAATAACACCGTGACGCGCGAGCAGATCGCCGTCATCCTCGTGCGCTATCTGACGAAAGTCTGCGGCGTGGAGCGCACGTGGACGCCGGATGATCTGTCCGGCTTCGCCGACGGCGGCAGCGTCTCCGGCTGGGCGCGCGCCGGCATGGCCGACGCGGTGGCGCTCGGCCTGTTCGGCGGCACGCAGGACAGCAGCGGACAGGTGTGGCTGCGGCCGGGCGCGGGCACGACGCGCGCCGAGACCGCGGCGCTCCTGCAGCGTATGTGCACCAAAGTGCTCGGCATCGGCTGAGCGGCGCACAGCATTTTAACGGGCGTCCCCGCCGGGGACGCCCGCTCTTGTGTTTCGGCGCGGGTGCTTGTTTTCTGCCCGCACATCCTGTATAGTGGAGGCAGCATCGGGCGGCCGCGGCCGCCCGGGGAGGGAAGCTTATGAAAAAACGGATCTGCACGCTGCTGCTCGCGCTGTGCCTGACGCTGGGGCTGCTGCCCGCTGCGGCGCAGGCCGCCGGGGACGGCAGCGGCACGTTTGACACCGTCCGCTGGACGCTCGACGCCGACGGCGGGCTGACCGTCAGCGGCACGGGCGACCTGCCGGACGGCGCGTTCGCCGGCCGCACCGATATCGTCACCGTGACGTTCACGGGTCAGGTCGCGCGCATCGGCCGCAGCGCGTTCGCCGGCTGCACGCAGCTGCGGCGCGTGGACGGGTTCGGCGCGGTCACGTGCGTGATGAGTCAGGCGTTCGCCGGCTGCACGGCGCTCACGGAGCTGGCCGTGCCCGGCACGGTCGCGGAGATCGGCACGGGCGCGTTTTCCGCCTGCACCGGCCTGACGGCCGTCACGCTCGCGCCCGGCGTGCGCAGCCTCGGCGCGTATGCCTTCGCCGCCTGCACGGCGCTGCGGCGCATCGACCTGCCCGACGGCATGACGCTGCTCGGCAGCGGGCTGTTTTCCGGCTGCACGGCGCTCACGGAGCTGCCGCTGCCGGACGATGTGGCGTGGGTAGAGCCGCGCCTGTGCGAAAACTGCACCGCGCTGCAAAACATCGTGCTCCCGGCCGCGATGACCGAGGTGCCGCGCGGCCTGCTGCGCGGCTGCACGGGGCTGCGGCGCGTGACGCTGCAGGGCGCGGTCACGGCGGTGGGCAACGGGGCGTTTGCCGGGTGCGACGCGCTCGCGGACGTGTACTTCACCGGCACGCGCGCGCAGTGGGACACCGTCGACGTCGGCGCGAACAACGCACGCCTGACGGCCGCCGCCGTGCACCTGTCCGCGCCCGCGCACACGTACCCGGAGGCGTGGACGGTCGTCCGCGCGCCGACCTGCACGGACGACGGCCTGCGCACGCGCACCTGCCTCGACCCCGGCTGCGGCAAAACGCTGTCCGAGACGATCCCGGCGCTCGGCCACGACTGGGACGACGGCGTGATCGTGCGCGCCCCGAGCGGCGTGCGCATGGGCGAGCGGCGCGTCACCTGCCGCCGCTGCGGCCGGACGCAGGCGGTGGCGATCCCGCCCGAGATCGCGGCGTACGAGCAGTTTCATGACATCGACCGCAATGCGTGGTCGTACGACGGCATCCAGTACTGCGTGGCGCGCGGGCTCATGTCCGGCACGGACACGCACACGTTCCTGCCCGGCGGCGTGACGACGCGCGCGCAGCTCGTGCAGGTGCTGTATCATCTCGCGGGCGATCCCGACATGACCGGCGTGACCACGCCGTTTACCGACCTCACGTCGGACTGGTATCAGGCCGCGGTCGCCTGGGCATATGAGACCGGCGTCGTGGACGGCACGTCGCCCACCACGTTTTCGCCGAGCCGGCCCGTCACGCGCGAGCAGGCGGCCGTTTTGCTCATGCGCTACGCTGCGCGCCTGCCCGGCTTTGCGGGCAGCGACGCGCCTGCCGATCTGTCCGCGTTTGCCGACGGCGGCAGCGTCTCCGGCTGGGCGCGCGCCGGCATGGCCGATGCGGTGGCGCTCGGCCTGTTCGGCGGCACGCAGGACAGCAGCGGCCGGGTGTGGCTGCGGCCGGGCGAGAGCGCGACGCGCGCCGAGATCGCGGCCGTTCTGGCGCGCTTCGGGCGCAACGTGGCCCACCTGCTCTGAATGCAGAATCGACCCGTCGGGGATCCCCCCCGGCGGGTTTTCACTTAATTTTTCTTAAAGCTGGCAGTTTCCTCTGTCCGCGCACGCCGCGAATGTGTTAGGATAGACCCCAGAGGTGATACCATGGAAAACCCCGAGACCCCTGTCCGCATCCTCGTCGTGGACGACGAGCCGGACATCCGCAATATTTTACACATTCTGCTCTCGTCGCGCGGCTACGAGGTCGATGAGGCCGAAAACGGCCTGCGCGCCGTGGAGCTCGTGCGCGCGCAGCCGGACTATGACCTCATCATTCTCGACATCATGATGCCCGGCATGGACGGCGTGTCCGCCTGCGCGGAGATCCGGCAGCGCAGCGTCGCGCCGATCCTGTTTCTGACGGCGAAGGCCCAGCCCGCCGACATGAGCGACGCCTACGGCAGCGGCGGCGACGACTATCTCATCAAGCCCTTTTCCAACCACGAGCTGTTCCTGCGGGTCGACTCGCTCATCCGCCGCTACCGCGTCTACCACGGCAAGGGCGACGCGCCGACGGTCATCGACGCGCTCGAGATCAACCGCGACAAGGGCACCGTGTGCAAAAACGGCCGCTCCGTCGAGATGACCAAGACGGAGTTTGAGCTGCTGCAGTACCTGATCGCCAACCGCGGCACGGCCGTGTCCGCGCGCAAGCTCTACGAGGACGTCTGGCACGAGAAGTTCCTGCCCAGCTCTGCCAACACTGTCATGGTGCACATCCTCAAGCTGCGCAAGAAGCTCGAGGATGACCCCGCCAACCCGACGCTCATCCGCACGGTCTGGGGAAAGGGGTATCAGATTGATTAAAAAGTGGCGCTCATCGATCAATGCGCGCATGATCTTCGTGCTCCTCGCGGCGCTGGCCGTGGGCGTGGCGTGCTATTTCGGCATAGACGCGCTCGGCACCGCGGCGATCGACCGCTGGTATCTGAGCGATGACGCCGTCGCCGCGCGCAATCTGGAGCACGCGCGCAGCCTGCAGGAATACGTCAGCGCGCGCGGCGTGTCCTCGCGCGACACGCTGGCCATCGAGCAGTGGTCGCGCGGTGAGAAAAAAGCCAACGTCATCGTCTATCAGGCGGAGGGCGACCCGTACGAGGCCGGCTCGTGGGGCACGAGCGAGCTGCTCGACGACACGACCCAGAGCGACATTGCCGACTTGGGCTACAGCTTCTTCACCCTGCAGTTTGCCGACGGGGAGTACCGCGTCGCCGTGTGCGACTATTCCGAGGCGTGGCTCTACAGCTATGTGAGCTTCGGCGCGCTCGTGCTGGGCTTCGTGATCTATTCGTTCATCGCCTTCGGCTTCACGCGGCGGCTCACGCGGCGCGTCACGCGCCTGTCGGAGGCCGTCGGCGCGGCGGGCGCGCTCAACCGGACCATCCCCGTCACGGGTACGGACGAGATCGCGCGGCTGGCGGCGAGCGTCAACACCATGCGCGACACGATCCTGGAGCGCACGCGCAACGAGCAGACCGCCTGGCAGGCCAACAGCGACCTCATCACTGCCTTGTCGCACGACATCCGCAACCCCCTCACGTCGCTCATCGGCTATCTCGACCTGCTCGAGATGAGCCAGGACCGCCTGCCGGAGGATCTGCGCAGCTACGTGCTCGCCAGCCGCGACAAGGCCTATCAGCTCAAGGACCTGACGGGGGAGATGTTCCGGTATTTTCTCGTCTTCAGCCGCGGCGAACAGGAGACGCACCCCGAGCCCTACGACGCGCAGATCCTCTGCGCGCAGCTGCTCGGCGAGTGCGCGGCCGAGCTGCGCAGCCGGGGCTTTGACGTCAACCTCCTGCTGCTGACTACGCCCTGCACCGTCACGACCGACGTACAGATGCTCAAGCGCGTGACGGATAACCTCCTGTCGAACATCGAAAAGTACGCCGACCCCGCCGCGCGCCTGACCATTCTGGCCGAGTGCGAGGGCGAGCGGCTGCACGTCTGCTTTGCCAACCGCGCGCGCCGCGAGCTTGCGCGCGTCGAGAGCAACCACATCGGCCTGCGTACGTGCGAGGCGATCCTGCAGCTGCTCGGCGGGCAGTTTTTCACCCACCGTACGGGCGATGATTTCTCGGCCGAGTTCGTCCTGCCGCGCACGCCGCCGGACGCGGCGCAGGGCTGAGCGGATCCATCCCTCAGTCAGCCTGACGGCTGCCAGCTCCCTTTGCACAAGGGAGCCTATGAGGTGCGGGACGAACGCACGGTGCACCACCGGCGGCGCTGGAGGAAACCGCGGCTTTTCTGCCATGATGCTGGTCGAGCGGCACAGAAACGGAATCGCCAAGGTGTGTGACGTCAGGAAACACGGCATCCGCCTCGCTGCGCTCAGTACCTTTTTCCCGAGGGCAAGGCTTGGGTGCGCAGCGCAGGCAACGCTGTACCCGCCTCTCTACATAACAAACCTGCAAAAAAAGATCCCCGAAACGAACGTTTCGGGGATCTTCGCTCTGTATGGGTGATGGATCAGCAATCACACAATGCCCTGAGCCATCATGGCGTTGGCGACCTTCAGGAAGCCGGCAACGTTGGCGCCGAGCATCATGTTGCCCGGCTGGCCGCACTCGACGGAGGCGTCGTAGCAGGCCTTAAAGATGCTCTTCATGATGCCGTGCAGCTTCTCGTCGACTTCCTCGAAGCTCCAGCTCATGCGCAGGGAGTTCTGGCTCATTTCCAGACCGGAGGTGGCGACGCCGCCGGCGTTGGAAGCCTTGCCCGGCGTGTAGAGCAGGCCGGCCTCGATGACCGCGTTGATGGCCTCGGGGGTCAGCGGCATGTTCGCGCCTTCGAACACGGCCATGGCGCCGTTTTTGATGACGGCCTTCGCGCCCTCGAGATCCATCTCGTTCTGGGACGCGCACGGCATGGCGATGTCGCACGGCACGGTCCAGATGTTCTTGCAGCCCTCGTGGTACTCGCTGCCGGGCACTTCGTCAGCGTAGACGCTGATGCGGGCGCGGCGCTTCTGCTTGATGTCAAACAGCACGTCGAGGTTGATGCCGTTGGGATCGTAGACGTAGCCCTTGGAGTCGCTCATGGCGATGACCTTGCCGCCGAGCTCGGTGCACTTCTGCGCGCAGTACTGCGCCACGTTGCCGGAGCCGGACACGATGACCTTCTTGCCCTCGAAGCTGTCGTTTCTCAGGTGCTTGAGCACCTCGGCGGAGAAGTAGCAGATGCCGTAGCCGGTGGCCTCGGTGCGGGCGAGAGAGCCGCCGTAGGTCAGGCCCTTGCCGGTGATGACGCCGCCCTCAAAGCGGTCGACGATCTTCTTGTACTGGCCGTACATATAGCCGACCTCGCGCGCGCCGACGCCGATGTCGCCGGCCGGGGTGTCGGTGAACTGGCCGATGTGGCGGTAGAGCTCGGTCATGAAGCTCTGGCAGAAACGCATGACCTCACCGTCGGACTTGCCGTGGGGGTCAAAGTCGGAGCCGCCCTTGCCGCCGCCCATGGGCAGGGTGGTCAGGGAGTTCTTCAGGATCTGCTCGAAGCCAAGGAACTTGACGACGGACAGGTTGACCGAGGGATGGAAGCGCAGACCGCCCTTGTAGGGGCCGATCGCGGAGTTGAACTGCACACGGTAGCCGCGGTTGACCTGGACCTTGCCGTTGTCGTCCACCCAGGGAACGCGGAAGATGATGATGCGCTCGGGCTCAACGAAGCGCTCCATGAGGCCGGCTTCTTCCCACTCGGGGTGCTTGTCGACGACGTACTGGAGGCTCTCAAAGACTTCGTCAACGGCCTGCAGGAACTCGGGCTCGTTGGGGTGGTTCTTCTGAAGGTCGGCGAAAACGCGGTTCAGATATGCATTGTTGATCATTTTCTTACCTCTTTCTTATTATTCACGTTGCTCTCAAAAACGGCCTGAGCGGCCAATTTCCTTTATCATGGTAACGCAAACGGAGAGGGATTGCAATATCCGTTTTCCATATAATTTCTCAATTTTTTTGTGCAAAAAGTCAGAAAGGACGCTTTAAATTGCGCTGTTTTCGTCAAAAAAACAACATTCCCGTGTAATAGCTGGCAATTTGCGACCGCCATTTTTATGCAGGTGCAAAAAAAGCGCTTGACAAATTATTCTAACGAGTATAAACTAAGAGCGAAAGTTATCCAAATGCATAATAAATTTGCAGCCGGAAGGGAGGAATGCGGATGCGGCGATGCGAGGTGTGTTTTGCGCCGCTGCCGGCGTGGGAAGATGCGTACCTGTGGCCGTGCGCGCACGGCGGGCTGACGGTGTGCGCCGATTGCTTTGACACGCTCGTGGGCGGCCTGTCGCGGCGGGAGCTGGCTGCGCGCCTGAGCGCACCGGGAGCGTGAGGGGGACGGAGCGGCAAAAACCCACCCACGGTGTGGGCGGGCGGATCATGTGCGGTTTTTCTTCGCGGTGTTGACGGAGGCGATCCAGATTTTTTTCAGCTCCGTGCATTTGCCGAGCGTTTCTGTGCCGCTGCAATATCCGCTTTCTATGCGTATTCACGATTACCGATTCCCTGAATCGGCAAGTTTCGAAAGGAAAGAGCAGGGAGTGAGGGAAGAGGGAAAAAGAAAAATACCGACCGTCCAGAAGGACAATCGGTATTTTTGGTGGGGGAAGATGGATTTCCCCTGACGGGGATAAACTTCGACTCCATCTTCCGCGCAAAGAAAAATACCAATCACCCAAAAGGGTAATTGGTATTTTTGGTGGGGGAAGATGGATTCGAACCATCGAAGGCATTGCCAGCAGATTTACAGTCTGTCCCCTTTGGCCACTCGGGAATTCCCCCATATGCAATTTTGTCAGAAGGTGGAGCTGGTAGACGGACTCGAACCCCCGACCTGCTGATTACAAATCAGCTGCTCTACCAACTGAGCTATACCAGCACAACACCGGCCTATGTATCATAGCAAAACGGACTATGTTTGTCAACAAAAATTTTCGGAAAATTCAATGTTTTTGGAGGGAGAACATGCAACTGATCGAATTGGCGGCGCAGTACCGCGCCACGGGCAACGCGCTGCGTGCGCGCGCGGCCACCTTGCGTCTGGAGCTGGCGGCCATGCCGCGTGCCGGCCGCGCCCGGCGCGATCTGGAGGCGCGCATCGCGCGCCTGGAGCAGATGGCGGGCGAGACTCTGTGCACGGCGAGCTATCTCGCGCATTATTATGACCGCAGCTGACCGCGCCGGCCGTCGGGCGGGCCCGGTTTGCGTTCCGGCGGCAGGTGTGGTATACTTATCGGCATGAAACGCTTACATATGAAAAACAATTCCACATTCCGCCGCGTGCTGGCCGTGCTGCTGGCCGCGGCGATGACGTTCGCGCTCACGGGCTGCTCCGTGCGCGAGCTGCACATCGGCCAGGTCGAGGTGAACACCGGCGCCGGCACGGCGTGGATCACCCCGGCCAGAGGCGTGGATAAGTTCGACATTCCGGCGGCCGATTTTTCCGCCGGGGCGGACGGCAGCGTGACCTACACCGGCACGGCCTACCGCGTGCTGCAGGGCATCGACGTGTCCACGTTCCAGCAGGAGATCGACTGGCAGGCCGTCGCGGATTCCGGCATCGCCTTCGCGTTCATCCGCGCGGGCTACCGGGGCTACGGCAAGGGCGGCATCGTCGAAGACGACCGCTTCCGCCAGAACGTGGCCGGGGCGTGCGCGGCGGGGCTGCGCGTGGGGCTGTACTTCTTCTCGCAGGCGGTCACGCCCGAGGAGGCGGCCGAGGAGGCGCAGTGGCTCGTGGACGCGGCGCGCGATTACAAGATCGACATGCCGCTCGTGTTCGACTGGGAGAGCATCGACCAGAGCACCGTCGCCGCCGGCGACACGGTGCGCACGGCGGAGATGACCGGCGAGGACGTTACGGCCTGTGCCGCCGCGTTCTGCGAGACGGTCACGGCCGCGGGCTACGACGCCGCCATCTACGGCAACCGCTGGCAGGGGTACTATGACTACGACTTTGCCCAGCTCAAAGACTATGCCTTCTGGGTGAGCGCGCCGGGCACGGCGGACGATTTTTACTACGCGCACGATTTCTGGCAGTACAGCTACGACGGCACGGTGCCGGGCATCTCCGGCAGCGTGGACCGTGACCTGTGGTTCGTGCCGATCACGACCTGAGGAGGCGCGCTATGAAAAAACGACTTTTGACCCTGCTGCTCGCGCTGGCGCTCGCGGTGTCGCTGGCGCTGCCGGCCGCCGCCGCGCAGACGCCGGTGGAGGTGTCGAGCGCGCTGGAGCTGGCGCAGGCGATGGCCGAGCCGGTGTCGGCGCGCGGCCGATTCCGCTCCCGCGCCGCCGCGGCCGAGCCCACGCGCGTGGTCGCCTTCGCGCCCGCGCTCGCGGACGGGTACGGCGCGGACCGCGTGCTGCATCTGGCGGCATGGCAGGAGTACGTGCTCGAATTTTCCGACGCGACGGCGGCGCAGCGCGCGCTCGCGCGCCTGCGCTCCGACCCCGATGTGACGGACTGCTTTCTCGATGAGGCGGTCACGGCGGACGACACGCTCGCCGGCCTCTGGGACGAGACGGCCAGCCGCTCCTGGGGCGGGCACGAAATGGGCCTCACGACGCTGCGCCATCAGGCGGACGTGCTCCTGCCGGCCGGCCGCCGCGCGACGGTCGCCGTCATCGACACGGGCGCGGAGGTCTCGCACCCGCTGCTCGCGGGGCGCGTGTCGGCCCGCAGCTATGACTTTGCCGACAACACGGCCGACGTGACGGACGTCAACGGCCACGGCACAGCCACGGCCGGGCTCGTCGCCGACCTCACGCCCGACGAGGTGGACGTGATGGTCCTGCGCGTGTACGGCGACGACAACCTCTCGAAGCCGTCGCGCGTGCTCACGGCGCTCGAGTACGCGCTGGAAAACGGCGCGACCGTCGTCAACATGAGCATCGGCTGGCCGAACGCCATCGAAAAGGGCTACTCCTTTTTAAATAGTGTCCTCGCGCAGGCGTATGCCGCGGGCGTCGTCGTCGTCGCGGCGGCGGGCAACCTCAGCCAGAGCAACCCCACCGCGAACGCGGACGATGTCTATCCCGCCAATCAGGCGCAGGTGCTCACGGTCTCGGCCGTGGACCGCAGCCGGACGTTTGACGATACCTATTCGGCCTCCGGCGCGTCGGTCGATCTGTGCGCGCCGGGCACGGGCGTCGCGGTCGCGGCGCTCTCCGGCGGCATGACGGTGCGCAGCGGCACATCGTTTGCTGCGCCCCATGTCGCGGCGGCGGCGGCCTGCGTGCAGCTCGCGCAGCCGGGCGCTACGGCCGCGCGCGTGCGCCGGACGCTCTGCGACTATGCCGAGGATCTCGGCGCGCCCGGCCGCGACGATCAGTACGGCAACGGGTTTCCGGTGCTCACGCAGTGCTTTCACGACCGGCTGTGTCCGGGGCGGCGCTTTGCGGACATGCCGGACGCGGACGCCTGGTCGCACGCCGGGCTGGACTACTGCATCGCGGCGGGACTGATGCACGGCATGACGCCCGTCACCGTCGCGCCGGAGGCGCTTGCCACCCGCGCGCAGGTCGTGCAGCTGCTCTGGGCGGCGGCGGGCAGCCCGAAAACCACCGGCCCGCTGCCGTTCACGGATGTGGCGCCCGGCGCGTGGTATTATGACGCGGTGCACTGGGCGTATCGGACGGGGCTCGTGTCCGGTACGTCGCCCACGACGTTTACCCCCGACGCCGCCATCACGCGGCAGGACTTCACGGTCATCCTCTACGCGCAGGCCGGCCGCCCGGCCATGATCGGCACTGCGCTCGCGGCCTTCCCGGACGCGGGCCAGGTCGCGGGCTATGCCTACGCCGCGCTCACCTGGGCGGTCGAGCAGGGGCTGATCGGCGGCGTCGGCACGCCGTCCGGCCCGCAGCTCGCGCCGCGCGGCTATGCCACCCGCGCCCAGGTCGCAAAGATCCTCATGGGCTACTATGACAAATAAAAATGACAGCAAAACCCCGCCCCCGTTTCCGATCCGGAAACGGGGGCGGGGTTTGCTATTATCAGCGGGCCGCAGCCCCTCCAACGAGCGCCCGGCGCAGCGGGGCTCGTTTGCCCACGCTTATTCCTCCGGCGCGGGCTCCTCGGTCACTTCGACCTCGATGTCCTCCGGCTCGACGACCTCGGCGTCGACGGTGTGCAGATCCGGCGCGGGGCGGTACTCCTTAGCGGCGGCGCGCAGCTCGTCCATCTGCGCCTCCAGCTCGGCGACGCGCGCGTTGGCGTCCGTCACCTGCTGGCAGAGCTCGGCGAGGAAGGCGTCGGCCGTGTCGCGGTAGTTTTCGTAGTACAGGCGGCCGATCTCGGTGTACGTGCGCTTGACGCGCTCGAGCTCGGCGTTGCAGTCCACGGTCATGCGCGTCATGCGTGAGGCGTACTTGGCGCGGTCGCCCACGGCGTGGGCAGCGCCGGCGACCTTGTCGCGCATCTCGTCGCTGACGACCTTGTTGGCGGCATTGGTCACGGTCTCACCGGCCTTGCCGGCCGCGTCGACGACCTTGTTCTTCAGGCTGTTGAGCATGTCATGATAATCTTTCATGGGAAAAAACCTCCTTGAAATATGAAACTGCAAATGGTTTATGCGTCCGGCTGCCCGCCCGCGCCGCGGTCGACGTAGCGCGGCGGGTGGCGGAGCTTGCCGGTGTAAAACAGCGCGAGCAAGACGGCAGCGGCGGCCGCCGACACCCCGGCCAGCAGTTGGCTGACGCGGATGCCCGTGCCGGCGATGTACAGGCTGTCGGTGCGCAGGCCCTCGATGAGCGCGCGGCCGATGCCGTACCACACGGCGTAGAGCAAAATGAGCTCGCCGTCAAACTTCCGCTCGTGTCGGCGAAACCAGAAGTGCAGCAGCAGAAAGCCCACGAAGTTCCACAGGCTCTCGTAGAGAAACGTCGGATGTACGTACACGGTCTCCCGGCCGGGGAGCGTGAGCCCCATGCGGGAGAAGGCCGTGGTCTCGCGGCCGAAGGCTTCGCGGTTGATGAAGTTGCCCCAGCGGCCGATGCACTGCCCGATGAGCAGGCCGGGCGCGCACACGTCCGCCATCGCGCCGAAGGGGATCTTTTTCTTCCTGCACCAGACGATGCCGGTCAGCAGCCCCGCGATCACGCCGCCGTAGATGGCGAGCCCGCCCTCCCAGATCTTGAGCGCGTCGATGGGGTGGCCGCGGTAGTCGCTCCACTGGAAGATGACGTAGTACAGCCGCGCGCCGATGATGGCCAGCGGGATCATCCAGATGAGAAAGTCATAGAGCGTGTCCGGCTCGATGCCGCAGCGGCGGCAGTGCCGCGCGCAGTAGAGCATCGCCAGAATGAAGCCCACGGCGATGATCACGCCGTACCAGTAAAACGTGCGGCCGAAGAGCGTGAACGACGCGCTGGGGTCGATGCTCCAGTTGCCGAGCAGGGGAAAGTTGATGACGGCGTCACGCATCATCGTCGGCATCATCCTCGCCTCCCTTCGGGGCAACGACCGAGAGCGCCAGGCGCTCGGGCGCGAGTGTCTCGGTCAGCCACGCGGCGCATTCTGCCGCCGTGATCTCGCCGAGCAGCGGGAAGGCGTCCATGTGCTCGTACCCGCCGAAGAGCCCCTCGGCCATGGCGATGCACACATCGTCGAACCGGTCGAGCCCGCGCAACCAGCCGCCGTACACGGCGCGGCGCGCCCGCTCGAAGGCCGGGCCGTCAAAGCCGTCACGCGCGATCTGCGCGACGGTCTCGTTCACGCGCGCGCACACGGCGTCGGGGTCTTTGCTCTCGCCGCCGAGCACGGCCATGGCGATCGGGCCGCAGTATTCCGCATTGCAGCCGAAGTCGTCGCCGAGCAGCCCCGCGCGGTAAAGATCGTTGTAAAACGCCGTCGCCTCGCCGAAGGCGGCCTGCAGCGCGAGCTCCGCCGTGAGCGTCTGGCGCAGGCGGGCCTCGCCTTTTTCCGCCGGGCGGAACTTCGCGCCCAGCAGCATCTGCGGCGCGGACACCGCGAGCTCCACGCGCATGCGCGCCTGCGCCGGCGTCATGTCCTCCGGCGCGCCGTGGTCGGCGGCCGGGACGGGAGAGAGGTCCGGCGGCAGGATCTCCGCCGCGATGGCGGCCACGCGCTCGGGCGTTTCCTGACACACGGCGCACAGCACCATGTTCGACGGCGCGTAAAACGCGCGGTGGCAGGTATAGAGCGTCTCGGGCGTGATCTGCGCGATGCTCTCGACCGTGCCGGCCACGGCGTCGCGCGCCCCGTCGCGCGCAAGCAGGCAGCGCATGAGGTCGCGCCACACGGCGCGGTCGGGGTCGTCCTCGCCCATGCGGATCTCCTGAGCGATGATGCCCTGCTCCTTGGCCACGCTCGCGTCGGTGAAATACGGCGTCGAGACAAAGCGCAGCAGCGTGCGCAGGTTATCCTCAAACCGGTCCGTGCAGGAAAAATAGTAGGCCGTCATGTTCGTGGACGTGAAGGCGTTCGGGTCTGCGCCGTTTTCGCTCAGCGTCAGCAGCGCGTCCGACCCGTCGGGCATGTCAAAGAGCTTGTGCTCGAGATAGTGCGCCACGCCGGCGGGCGTGTCCGTCCAGGTGTCGTTCACGCGAAAGCGCCGGTCCGCCCCGCCGTAGCAGGTGGCAAACACGGCGTAGCTGCGCTGAAAGTCGGGCTTGCAGAGCACGCGCACGCGCAGGCCGTTCGGCAGCGTCGCCGCCCAGACGTTTTCGGGTCGTTCATTCGTCATCGGCAGTCTCCTCCGTTCCCTTGAGCAGATACACACAGTCGCACACGACGCCGGCGGCGATGTCCGTCACGTCCGTGCGCGTGACCTCTTCCACGAGTGCGGCCATCTCGGCCGGGTCGATGTCCAGCCCCTGCACTGTGCGGTTGAGCCAGTACCACGCCAGCGCGTCGGGCGCGTCGGCCGTGGCGCGCAGGTCGCTGGCCACGCTGCGGATGGCGGAGCGAAGCTCGCCGTCCGTAAAGTCACCGGTGCGCACGGCGTCGAGCTGCGCCGTGATCTCGGCGCGCGCGCGCTCGTAGTTTTTCACGTCGATGCCGCTCGTCACGGTCATCAGGCCCTTGTGCGTGCTCAGGCGCGAGCCGACGTAGTAGCACAGGCTGAGCTTCTCGCGCACGTTCAAAAAGAGCTTGGACGTGACGCAGCCGCCGTAGAGGGCGTTAAAGACGAACAGCGCCGGGATGTCCGGCTCGGTCATGCACGCGCCGAGACGGTAGCCCACGGCGAGCTGCCCCTGCGCGACCGGGAGCGTCTCGGTCACATAGCGCGGCTCGGCTTCGAGCGCGTTCATGCGGATGTCCGTGCCGATGTCCTCGTCGATCTCGCCGCGCGGCATCGTCGAGAGCACGTCCGTGAGGATGCGCGCAACGCGCCCACCCTCGAGCGAGCCGCAGTAGAAGATCTCCACGGGGCTTGTCGAGAGCACGTCGTGGTAGCGCATCGTGAGCTTGCGGTAGTGGATGCGCTCGGCGTCCGCCTCTTCGCCGAGGCGGGGCACGGCGTAGTCCTCGCAGCAGCACATGTGGGTGTACAGCCGCTCGATGGCGTAGGCGCGCTTGTTGTTCATGCCGGCGCGGATGCGCTCGAGCAGCTTCTCACGCTCGCTGTCCACGATATCCGGCCGCAGCAGGCCGCCGCGCGTGTTCGGGTGCAGCAGGAGGTCTGCCACGTCGGCCGCGAGCCGGGGGAAGATCTCCTCGCCCACCGCGCCGTCGTCGGCAAACTCGGCCTCGAAGCCCACGGCCTGGATCTCGCCGAGCTTGCGCACGCTCGGCGTGATGCTCGCGCCGTAGAGGCGCTCGAGCTCGGCCGCGATCGTCTCCAGATCGGGCAGGCGCGTGCTGCCGCGCCGCAGCACATACGGCAGCACGGCCGTGCACGCCGCCGTAGAGCGCCGCAGCTGCGTCAGCAGGTTCACGCTCAGCCACGCGGTCTTGAACTTGTCCGTGCGCAGGGCGGTCAGCCACACGCCGGGGAGGATTTCCGTGCGGATGCGTTCCATAAGATACGCTCCTTTCGCCTATGGTGTGTCCATATTTTTTGAATACTTTATTATATCACGCCTTACCTATCTTGGGAATAGGGTTTCGGGCGCTTTTTGCCGATGCCGCCGCCGTCGTAGGGCGCATTGTCCACGGTCACGCCGTCGGGCCGCAGGCGGACGGTGTGCAGCAGACCCGCTCCGTCGCGCCAGCGCACGGTACACTCCGGCCAGCCGGCCGGCAGGTGCGGCTCGGGGTAGAGCACGCCGCCGCGCAGGTGCAGCCCCAGCAGATCTTCCGCCGCGATGCGCAGGTACCACCCCGCCGCGCCCGTGTACCACGTCCAGCCGGCGACGCCCGCGTTGTCCCCGCCCGCAATGTCGGCCGCGAGCACGTACGGCTCGCCCTCGTAGCGCGCGGGGTCGTGCGCCGCGGGCAGCACGGCGTGCAATATTTCTGCGCCCTCGGCCGTGCGGCCCGTGCGCAGCAGCGCCATGGCCAGCCACAGCGCGCCGTGGGTGTACTGCCCGCCGTTTTCGCGCAGGCCCGCGCCGTAGCTGCGCACGTAGCCCGTCTCGGGCGTGCGCCGCGTGATGGGCGGGTCGAACAGCCGCACCACGTTGTGCTCCCGGTCGAACAGGTGCTCCACCGCGCTCGTGAGCGCCGTGCGCACGCGGCCGCGGTCGGCGTGCGTGTCGAGGGCGGCAAACGCCTGCGCGATCGCGTCGATGCGGCACTCGCCGCACGCTTCCGAGCCGAGCGGCCGCCCGTCGTCATAGTACCCGCGCCGGTACCACGCGCCGTCCCACGCTCCCTCGGCCGCGCGCGTGCAGTGGTCGGCGGCGAGCGCGAGCTGTTCGGCCGCGTGCCCGCCCACGAGGGCGGCAAATTTCCGCGCCGTGATGGCAAAAAACCACGTCAGCCACACGCTCTCGCCCCGGCCCTGCGCGCCCACGCGGTCAAAGGCGTCGTTCCAGTCGCCCGTGCCGATCAGCAGCAGCCCGTGCGCGCCCACGCCGCGCGCGAGCACGCGCATCAGCGCCCGGCGGCAGTGCTCGAGCACCGTGCCGGTCTCCGCGCCCGGCTCGAGCGGCTGGTAGCGGTCGTGCTCGTTTTCCTCCAGCTCCTCGCCCGCGAGGAAGGGGTACTCGGCGCTTAAGATCTCGGCGTCGCCGGTCTTTTCCACGTACTCGCACACCGCCCACGGCAGCCACAGCAGGTCGTCCGAGATGCGCGTGCGCACGCCGTGCTCGGGTCCCGTGCCCGCGTGCCACCAGTGGCACACGTCCCCGGCGGCGAACTGGTGCGCGCACGCGCGGCCGATCTGCTCGCGCGCAGGCGCGCTGTCGAGCAGCAGGAGGTTCACCGCGTCCTGCAGCTGGTCGCGGAAGCCGAACGCGCCGCCGTTCTGGTACAGGCTTGTGCGCGCCAGCAGCCGGCAGCACAGCGTCTGATACGCCGCCCAGCCGCCGAGATAGCGGTTCATGTCCGCGTCCGGCGTCGTCATCCACAGGCGCGACACCGCGCCCAGCCACCGCTCGCGCGTTGCGCGCAGGGCGTGCGCGGCCTCGTCCGGCTGCGTCAGGCGCAGGAGGTTGGCGCGCGTGCTGCACCCGCAGACGATCACGCCCTGCCGGTCGATCACGCCCTCGAGCGCGAAGCAGGGGCTCAGCCCCGCACCGGCACGCGCGTCCATCTGCCCGCGCAGGAACGAAAACCGGTCGCACGTCCAGCCCGTGAGCGGCATGCCCGCCGCCGCGCAAAAGAGCGTCGGCGCGTCCGCGCGCACGTTTTCTGCCGTGAACAGCCCGTCGGCGTATGCCGTCACGACGGCGGGGGCGTCCGCGTCGCGCCCGGCGCAGACGAGGTCAGTGTGCCACGTGATGCGCGCACGCCCCGCGCACTCGATGAGCAGCACGCGCGCGTCCGCGTCCTCGGGCACGAACGCCGTCACGCGCACGGACATGCCGTCCACGCTGCGCTCCCACGCCGCCCAGCCGAAGCCGTATTCCACCCGCGAGCGCCCGTCGTCGTCAAAGAGCGACACCGCGCCCGCGCGCGATGCCATGCGCAGCGTCTCCGTGCCGCGCAGCACCCACGGGTCGCACAGCCAGCGGTTGATGCGCCCGGTGTGCGCGTTGCGGTGCCACATGTGGCCCGTGCCCGCGTCCGTGGCGAGAAAGCCGAAGCGGCCGTTTGTCAGCACCTGGCTCCACGCGCGCGGCGGCAGCCCGGTGAAGGACACCGTGCCGTCGTCGTCCCAGTGCACGTCGGCCCCCGTGGGCAGATACCGCCGGTCGCCCGGCGGGGGCAGCAGCGGCAGCGTGCAGCGCGTGCGCGCCATGCCGGGGCGGATGGCCGCGGCCGCCGCCACGGCGGGGAAGGCTTCCTCCGGCACGAGGTGCACGCCGCCGGGCGCGCCGAGCGTGTGCGCGAGGTCGAGCGCCGCGAGCCACCCGCGCACCTTTCCGGCCGTCGGCTGCCGGTAGTCCCCACCGTCGCCGCTGCGCAGCGCAAGGTCGCACGCCACGCCCAGCGCGCGCAGCAGTGCCCACTGCCGCACCACGCCGCGCTCCGCCTGCGCGCACCACACCGGCAGGTCGCCCGAGATGCCCTGCGCCCAGAGCGCCGGGCGCTCGAGCTGCCCGGGCGCTGCGCCTGCCGCCACGGCTGGAAACAGCAGGGGAGAGATTGCTGCCATCGCGCCGTCGAGCTCCGCGCCCGTCATGCCGTACTGCGCGGCGAGCTCGCCCGGCAGCGCCGCCGCCATCGCCGGCGGCAGCACGAGCGCGCGCTGCGCCGCCGTGAACGCATCGTCCTCGCGCGCGCCCACGCCCAGCGCAAAGCGCACGCGCCACGGCGTGTCCGGCGCTGTGTGCACCGGCACGCTCAGCTCCACGCGCCCCGCGCGCAGCCACCCCGGCACCGGCCCTTCGGCCCGCCACGTGCCCGGCCGGTCGCACGCGGCGCACAGCCACGCCTCCGGCTTCTCGCCGCGGCCGAGGTGCCGCAGCAGCAGCGCGTCGCGCCGCAGCACGCTCTGAAAGCCCAGCCGCGCGAACGCCGGGTGGTTGACATAATCCTCCCACGGTGCGAGCACGGCCTCGAACACGAACCGCACCGTGCCCTCGATCCCACGCGGGGACGAGAGCGTCAGCGCGCGCACCTCGCCGTTGGCGCGGCCGGGCACGGTCAGCGTCTGCACGGCGGTCACGTCCCCGTGCCGGGCGGTGAACTGCGCTGCGCGCACCGTAAAGCGCCACTGCGCGCCCGCGGCCGTGCCCGGCAGCAGTGGGCCGGAGAAATCGTCCGTCTCCAGCCGCACGACCGGCCCGGCGGCGGGGTCTGCGCGCGTGCCGCGGCGGCAGACGCTCAGCGCGTGCCAGCGCGCGAAGCTCTGCCCGGCCTCCGATACGGCGAGGCAGTACGTGCCGTTGGAGAGCAGCGCGCAGCGCGGGGCTTCGGCGTCGATGCCCGTGCCCTCGGCCGCGTAGTCCGGCAGGGCGCGGCGGCGCACCTTTTCGGCCGGCTGTTCTGCGCGCCGCCGCAGCGCCGGCGCGCCCAGCGGCAGCCGCTCGGACAGCAATGTCGCGTGCGCGCGCATGGCGGGGTCGGCGAAAAACCACCGCCGCACCTGATCTCCGCACAGCGCGTTGCACGCCGCCAGCAGGCTCATGCCCTGGTGGTGCGCCATCACGCAGCGCACGATCTGCCCGCCGCCGCCCGTGCGCGCGCGGGTGCAGTCGAGCGCGTCGAAAAATCCGTGCTGCCCCAGCAGCCCGAGCGCCGCGAGTCTGCGCAGGTTGCGCATCGCCGCGCGCGGCTCGACCGCCAGCGCGAGAAAGCTGCTGTACGGCGAGAGCACGAGCTCTTTGTCCATGCCCGGCTGCAGGGCCAGCGCCGCGCAGCCGTGCGCCTTGTAGCGGTAGCTCAGCGCGCTGTCGAGCGCGAAGTACGCGCTCTCCGACACGCCCCACACCTGCCCTGGGCGCACGCGCCGCCGCTGCACGTACAGGCAGAATTTCGCGCTCTCCCACAGCAGCGAGTCGCGCACCGGCGGCAGAAACAGCTCCGGCATCAGGTACTCGAACATCGACCCCGACCACGACACGCAGCCGCGGTAGTGGTCTTTCTGCACCTGCGCGCGCGACAGGGCGCGCCAGTGCTCGCGCGGCACATCGCCCCGCGCCACGGCGAAGTAAGACGCCAGCCGTGCCTCGCTCGAGAGCAGATCGTAATAGCTCTCCGACCACTTGCCGCTGCCGGTGTCGATGCCGATGTGCATCAGCCGCCGCTGCGGGTCGTAGAGCGGGCCGAAGTCCATGCCGTCGCAGAGCATTTGCGCCCGCGCCGCGAGCTCGTCCCGCCCCCAGCCGCGCAGGGCGTTCGCCGCCGTGAGCAGGGCGGCGGCGCAGTTGCCGCTGTCCACCGTGGACACATACAGCGGCGGCATCGGCCGCAGCGTGCACGTGTGGTACCAGTTGTAAAAATGCCCGTTCCAGCGGGGTAATTGCTCCATGGTTGTGAGCATCCGCTCCGCCAGCGCCAGCCCCTGCCCGTCGTCGATGCCCAGCGCGTGTGCGCCGAGGGCGGACACGAGCGCGAGCCCCATGTTCGTCGGTGACGTGCGGTGTGCCGTGCCGGTCGGCGGCTGGGACTGCACGTTGTCCGGCGGCAGGTAGTGATCCTCGGCCGTGCAGAACGTCTCGAAATACTGCCACGTCGCCTTCGCCCAGCCCAGCAGCTCCCGCTGTGCCGCGCGCGATAGCGGCGCTGCCCCGGCCGCGTTCGGCGCGCCGAGCGCCGCCAGCACGAAGGGACTGAGCATCCACACGATGCCGGCGGCCAGCCCCGTCGGGCTCGGCGTCAGGACGGCCGTGAGCAGGCCCAGCGCGCTCGCCGGCCAGAGCGCGCGCCAATATGCGCCCAGCCCGTCGCGCTTTCCCGCCCGCTGTGCCGCCGTCTGCCACTGCAGGAGGTTTCGGTGCGACACGGCCATGCGCCACAGCGCCGTCACGATGGCGGAGGTGTTCAAAATTGCCTCCCACGGCAGCAAAATCAGCCGCAGCACCGTCTGCGCCACGGCGCTGGCCAGCCCGTGCAGCACGTCGCTGTGGTAGCGCACGTGCGTGTCCGCCGGGTGCACGATTGGCTGGCCGAGCGCGCGGATCAGCCCCTGCGCCAGCGCCAGCAGCGCCGCATACGCCGCCAGCCGCAGCCCCGGCCAGCGCAGCACGCAGCCGAGGAAGATGGAAATCCACGTCGCCGGGGCGACGAGCGACCGCCGCAGGTTGTCCGCCAGCCGGAACCGGTCGATCGGGTGCAGCGCCCGCGCGCGCCGGGAGAAGATCCACGGCGCGTTCTGCCAGTCGCCGCGGATCCACCGGTGCGCCCGCGCGCCCCAGGCCAGCGGGGCGGCGGGGAAGGTGTCCGTCAGCTCCACGTCGCCGAGAAAGCCGCCGTGCAGGTACGCGCCCTCGAGCGCGTCGTGGCTCAGCACGCGCCCTTCGGGGATGACCCCGCCGCCGCAGCAGTCGAGCAGCGCGCGCGCGTCGAGAATGCCCTTGCCCGGAAAGCCGCCGCGGTCAAAGCAGTCCATATACAGTTCCCCGCACGCGCCGCCGTAGGGGTCGGCGCCGCCCGGCCCTGCGAACACGCGCGCCCAGTCGGTTGCGTTCGCGCTCTGCAGCTCGGTGGCCATGCGCGGGTGCAGCAGGCCGTAGCCGCGCGTGACCACGCCGCGCTGCGTATCCACCACGGCGCGGTTGAGCGGGTGGAGCATCGCGCCCACGAGCGCGCGCGCCGCGCCGGGCGTCAGGCGCGTGTCGGCGTCGAGCGTCAGCAGGTATACCGTGCCGCTCAGGCCCGCCGCGTCCCCGGCGGCGCACTGCAGCGTGCCCGGCCGGTCGAGCACCAGCCGCGCCAGCTCCAGTAATGCGCCGCGCTTGCGCTCCCACGCGCTCCATTTCCCGTCGGGGGTCTGTACGCGAGGGCGTGTGAAGAGATAAAACCGGCTGCCCCAGCGCGCGTTGAGCGTCTCGATCTCCGCGCGCGCCGCGCGCAGGATGGCGGGGTCGATGGGCGCGTGCGCCATGTCCGCCTCCGGCAGGTCGGCCAGCAGACCGAACGTGAGCTGCCCGAGCGCGTCGCGGTTGCAGAGGTAGTATTCCTCCAACCGCGCGCAGAGCGCGTGCGCGTCGTCCGGGGAGGTCAGCAGCGCCGCGATGACGCACAGCGTCCGCCCCTCCGGCGGGATGCCCCGGCGCAGCGCCAGCCGCGGCACGAAGCGCGGCTTCGTCATACGCAGCAATACCGCATCGAGCAGGCCCTTGACTACCTCCGACACCGGGATCAGCAGCAGCACCGCGCCCGACACGCTCTTTGTCGCAAAGCCCAGCAGCAGCGACAAAAACAGCGTCCCCACCACGACAGCCGCGATGTACCACCCGCCGTCGCGGCGACGTTCCGGCGCGCCGAGCACCTCGCGCAGCAAAAACCAGCCCACGTGCCGCCGCGCGCCCTCGCTGCGCTGCGCGCGCGCGAGCACGTCCTCGGCGATCTCGATCTCCGTCCGGCCCGTCCGCCGCGCCAGCCGCGCCACGGTCTGCCGGTAGTGCGCGCGCGTGGCCGCGTCCATCGCGGGGTAGACGCCCACCGGATCGCGCGCGAGGATGCGCCCCATGCGGTCGCACCGCTCGGCCAGCATGCCCCACGCAGCCGTGCCGAGCGCGCGCAGCGACGTGAAGAGCGCGGGCGCGGCCGCGCCGTCATGGGCATAGCTCTCCGCCAGCGCGCACACCACGGCCGCCTGCAGCCCCGGCACGAGCAGGGCAAGCTCCGCCGTCTCGAGCGGCAGCGCGTCCTGAAACCCTTCCAGATATGCCTCCGCCGCCTTGACCGTCAGCGCCCCCCCGCACGCGCGCAGCAGCCCCGCGCAGCATGCGCCCAGCGCGGTCTGCCCGCCGGATGCGCGCACGCGCGCGTGCCGCAGAGCGGCCACGGCATCGCCCGCCGCGGCGCAGGCAAAGCTCCGGTTGTCGCGCAGCCACTGGCCGTTCGGCGTCTCGGGCGTGACGGCGCGCGCCATGCGCGCGAGCGTTTTTGCCGCCCGGCGGATGCACCCGGTGTCCGCGCGCCGCCGGCCGGTCACGGTCAGGGCGCGGGCGTCGCGCTCGCCCTGTGCGCGCAGGGCGGCAGTGTTGGTTTCGGCCATGAAGATCCCTCCAGAAACGGTTTGCAATACCGGAATTTTTCCCATCCGGCGCGAGAACTATGCGGTGACAAGAAAAAATACTTGACACCCGCGCGGAATGCGCGTATACTACTCGTGCTGTAAAGGAAAAATGGTTTACAGCGAGGAGGGACCCCACCATGCCGGACGAGACCGTGTGGCGCACGATGCTGTTCGATTTTTACGGCGATCTGCTCACGGACAAGCAGCGGGAGTATTACGACCTCCATTATAATCAGGACCTCTCTCTGGCGGAGATCGCCGCCAGCAGCGGCATTTCGCGTCAGGGTGTGTGGGACAACATCCGCCGCGCGGACGCCGCGCTGCGCGATACGGAGGCCCGGCTCGGCCTGGTGCGGCGCTTTGCCGCGCAGCGTGCAGCCGCGGCCGCGCTGGAGGATACGCTCACGAAGCTGCGCGACACCGTCGGCGGCGACGCCCGGCCTCTGGCCGAGCAGGCGCTGCGGCAGCTTCAGGATCTGAAAGGATAGATACCATGGCATTTGAATCCCTGTCGGACAAGCTGACCGAGGCGTTCAAACGCCTGCGCGGCAAGGGCCGGCTCACGGAGGCCGACGTGAAGGAGGCCATGCGTGAGGTCAAGCTCGCGCTGCTCGAGGCGGACGTGAACTTCAAGGTCGTCAAGGACTTTGTGCGCAAAGTGACCGAGCGCGCCACGGGCGCGGATGTGCTCGAGAGCCTCTCGCCCGCGCAGATGGTCATCAAGATCGTCAACGAAGAGCTCACCGCCCTCATGGGCAGCGAGAACCAGAAGCTGAACATCAGCTCCCAGTCGCCGAGCGTCGTCATGCTCGTCGGCCTGCAGGGCGCGGGCAAGACGACCAACGGCGCCAAGCTCGCCGGCCTCATGCGCAAGCAGGGCAAGCGCCCGCTGCTCGTCGCGTGCGACGTGTACCGTCCCGCGGCCATCCAGCAGCTTGAGACCGTCGGCCGCCAGCTCGACATTCCCGTGTTCCAGATGGGGCAGGGCGACCCGGTCGAGATCGCCAAGGCCGGCATCGAGCACGCGAAAAAGCACGGCAACGACCTCGTCTTTCTCGACACGGCCGGCCGCCTGCACATCGACGAGGCGCTCATGACCGAGCTGCAGAACATCAAGGCCGCCGTCAACCCCGCGGAGATCCTGCTCGTCATCGACGCGATGATCGGCCAGGACGCGGTGGCGACCGCGCAGGCCTTTGACGACGCGCTCGATATCACCGGCGTCATGCTCACGAAGCTCGACGGCGACGCCCGCGGCGGCGCCGCGCTGTCGATCAAGGCGCTGACCGGCAAGCCCATCAAGTTTGCCGGCATCGGCGAGAAGCTCGACCAGATCGAGCCCTTCCACCCCGACCGTATGGCCAGCCGCATCCTCGGCATGGGCGATGTGCTCACGCTCATCGAAAAGGCCGAGCAGAACCTCGACCAGAAAAAGGCCGAGGAAATGGCCGAGCGTCTGCGGCAGAACCGCTTCACGCTCACGGATTATTACGACCAGCTCCAGCAGATCAAGGGCATGGGCTCTCTGCAGGACATCGCCGGCATGATCCCCGGCATGGACGCGAAGGCCCTCTCGGGCGCGAACGTCGACGAGAAGGCCATGGGCCGCATCGAGGCGATCATCCAGTCCATGACCCCCGGCGAGCGCGACAACCCCGCCATCTTAAACTCCAGCCGCAAAAAGCGCATCGCGGCGGGCGCGGGCACGAGCGTGGTCGAGATCAACAAGCTGCTCAAGCAGTTCGAGCTCATGCAGCAGCTCGTGCGCCAGATGTCCGGAAACAGCAAGGCCATGAAGCGTATGAAGCGCGGCGGCCGCGGCGGACTCGGCGGGCTGGGCAATCTGTTCGGCGGCGGCGGCCGTCCGTACGGATTCTAAATTGGTTCCAAGCTCCCACAGGGAGCTGGAGATACAGAGAACTTTGATGGAGGTGAAGATACATGGTCAAGATCAGACTTCGCAGAATGGGCGCCAAGAAGGCCCCCTACTACCGCATCGTGGTGGCGGACTCCCGTTTCGCACGCGACGGCAGATGCATTGAGGAGATCGGCACGTACGATCCGCTGAGCACGGATAAGAAGATCGTCGTCGACGCCGAGCGCGCCAACTACTGGCTCGCCAACGGTGCACAGCCGACGGATACCGTTCGTGTGCTGCTCAAGAAAGCCCTCGCAGCGGAATAAGGAGAGACCCCAAAGATGAAAGAGCTTCTGACCTATATTGTGCAGAACCTCGTGGAAAAACCGGACGAGGTCTCTGTGACCGAGCGCGAGGCCAACGGCGAGACCGTGTTTGAAGTGCGCGTCGCCGACGGCGATATGGGCAAGGTCATCGGCCGTCAGGGCCGGATCGTCAAAGAGATCCGCATCCTGATGAAGGCCGTCGCCCAGAGAAAGGGCAAGAAAGTCTCCGTGGAAATCATGGATTGACGCAGGAAACGCGCTGCACCCGTGCAGTGCGTTTTTTGCACCTACACCCAAAAAGGGGGACAACCAACGATGCAAAAACCGTATCTGGAGGCAGGAAAGATCGTCAACACGCACGGCGTGCGCGGCGAGGTGCGCATCCAGCCGTGGGCGGATGACGCGGCGTTCCTGCTCGGCTTCCGGACGTTTTATATCGACGGCGCGCCCGTGCCCGTCGCGCACAGCCGCGTGCACAAGGGCATGCTCGTCGTGAAGTTTCAGGGCGTGGACGATGTCAACGCCGCCATGACGATGAAAAACCGCGTCGTGTCCATCGCGCGCGCGGACGTCACGCTGCCCGACGGACAGTATTTCCAGCAGGACCTGCTCGGCATCGCCGTCGAGACCGACACGGGCGAGACCCTCGGCACGCTGCGCGAGATCCTGGACCTGCCGCGCGGCAGCGTCTACGTCGTGCAGGGCGACCGCGAGGTGCTCATCCCCGACCGGCCGGAGTTCGTGCGCAGCATCGACCCCGCCGCCGGGCGCATGGTCGTGCACCTGATCGAAGGGATGTGAGCGCGTGCGCATTGACATTCTCACCCTCTTTCCCGACACGATGCGCGCCATGCTCGGCGAGAGCATCCTCGGCCGGGCGCAGGCGCGCGGCCTGCTCGATATCCGCTGCCACCAGATCCGCGACTATACCGAAAACCGGCAAAAGCAGGTCGACGACTATCCCTACGGCGGCGGCTGGGGCCAGGTCATGATGGCGCAGCCGCTCAAAAGCTGCCTCGACGCTGCGCTCGCGGACAGCACCGTGCCCAAAGCGCGCCGCCGCGTCATTTACCTCTCCCCGCAGGGGGCGACGTTCACGCAGGCGAAGGCCCGCCAGCTCAAGGCCGACTATGACCAGCTCGTGCTCGTCTGCGGCCACTATGAGGGCGTGGATGAGCGCTTCATCGAGGCGTGCGTGGACGAGGAGCTGTCCATCGGTGACTTTGTGCTCACGGGCGGCGAGCTCGGCGCTATGGTCGTCACGGACTGCGTCTGCCGCATGGTGCCGGGCGTCCTGTCGGACACCGAGTGCTACACCGGCGAGAGCCATTGGGCCGGCCGGCTCGAGTACCCGCAGTACACCCGCCCCGAGACGTGGGAGGGCCGCACCGTGCCGGAAGTGCTGCGCGGCGGCAACCACGCGGAAATTGAAGCCTGGCGCACGCGCCAGAGTCTGGAGCGCACGCTCACAAAGCGGCCCGACCTCTTCCAACAGACGCCCCCGACGCCGGACGAGCAGCGCCTGCTCGATAAGATCCGGCGCGACCGCAGCCGCCCGCAGCTTGTAGAGCCGCCCGTCTGCCGCCCGGCGGCGGAGGACGACCTCCCGGCCATCCTCGCCATCGTGCAGCAGGCGCGCAATTACCTGCGCCGCCACCGCGTCGACCAGTGGCAGGGCACGTACCCGAACGAGGACACCTTCCGCGCCGACATCGCGGCCGGCACGTGCCATGTGCTCACGTATCAGGGTGCGGTCGCCGCCGTGTTCACGCTCACCTTCGCGCCCGAGCCTGCTTATGACGCGCTCACGGACGGGCGCTGGCGCTCGGATCGGGAGCACGCCGCCGTGCTGCACCGCAACGCCGTCAGCGCCGATTGGCGCGGTACGGGCCTGTCCGACCTGCTCATGCAGGAGGTCGAGCGGCTCGCGCGTGAAAGCGGCGCGCACGCCGTGCGCGTCGATACGCACCGGCACAACGGCGCGCAGAAAAAGCTCCTCGAGCGCCACGGCTACCGCTTCTGCGGCAACATCCTCTGCGATGAGCCGGGGCGCGACCCGCGCCGTCAGGCGTTTGAAAAGCTGCTGAAGTGAGGGCCTGCGTATGAATCTGACAAATCTCGCGGACATCCGCGCGCTGCTCGCGCGGCACGATTTCCGCTTTTCCAAGTCCTTGGGGCAGAACTTTCTCACCGCCGCGTGGGTGCCGGCCGACATTGCCGACGCCTCCGGCGCGGACGCGCGCACCGGCGTGCTCGAGGTCGGCCCGGGCATCGGCTGCCTGACCGAGCAGCTCGCGCAGCGCGCCGGGAAGGTCGTCTCCGTCGAGCTCGACGAGCGCCTACGCCCCGTGCTGGCCGAGACGCTTGCGGGCTATGAAAACGTGGAGCTCGTCTTTGGCGACGTGCTCGCGCTCGACCTGCCGCAGCTGGTGGCCGAGCGCTTCGCCGGCCTGCGCCCCGTCGTGTGCGCGAACCTGCCGTATAACGTCACGTCGCCGCTGCTCACGGCGTTTCTCACCGCCGGCTGCTTCGACACCGTCACCGTCATGATCCAGCGTGAGGTCGCGCGCCGCCTGTGCGCCCGGCCCGGCACGGCGGATTACGGCGCGCTGACCGTGTTCGTCCAGTGGCACGCCGAGCCGGAGCTGCTCTTCGACGTGCCGCCGCACTGCTTTGTCCCCGCGCCGAAGGTCACGAGCACCGTCGTGCGCCTGCGCGTGCGCAAGTCCCCGCCCGTCGCCGTGCAGGATGAAAAGCTGCTGTTCACCGTCGTGCGCGCGGCGTTCAATCAGCGCCGCAAGACGCTCGTCAACGCGCTCTCGGCCGGCGTGCCCGGCTGTGACAAGGCGCGCGCCGCCGCGGCCGTCGCCGCCTGCGGGCTCGATGCGCGCGTGCGCGGCGAGACGCTCAGCCTGGCCCAGTTCGCCGCTTTGAGCGACGCGCTCGGCAGCGAGCTTGGCAATGACGCTGGTTGACATAACGAAATGAAACGGGCCGTTCCATATCCGGAACGGTCTGTTTTCTATGAGTTTATATTGATTTGCAGTTTACATAATGCAGCGCGTCGAACGCACAGCACACAACCGGCAGCGATGTTGGAAAGCGGGGGAGCCCGAGGGGGCAAGGCCCGCCTCGGATGAGATCGTGCATCGCCGTAAGGCGCTGCCTTCTCCTTGCCGAGAGGGTGCTGAGCGCAGCGAAGCGGATGCCGTGGAAAGGTTCTTTCACTGCCGGTGCCGCCGGTGTTGCCCATCCATCCCCGCATACCGCCCGCCATCCCCGCATACGCTGGTAGCAAACCAGAACCGGGAGGGGAGCCTATGCCATACGAGGACAAGAAGGCCGCGCCGCAGCGCCGGCCGCACGCGGTCACGCTCGACGAGCGCAGCCATCTGACCGTCACGGGCGTGGACGAGGTCGTGCGCTTCGACGACACGGAGGTCTCCATGCGCACGTCGCGCGGGATGCTCACCGTGCACGGGGAGGGGCTGCGCGTCGGCCGCCTTGCGATCGACACGGGGGAGCTGGCCATCGACGGCGCGTTTGACGCGCTCGACTACACGGAGGAGACGGCGTCCGGCGGCGGCTTCTGGTCGCGCCTGTTCGGCGGGTGAGCCTGCATCCGCTCGCCCAGCTCGGGCAGGTGGCGCTGGCGCTGGGGCTCGGCGCGGCACTCGGGCTGCTGTTCGATGTGCTGCGCGTGCCGCGCCGCCATGCGCGCCGGGCCTTTCTCCGCGCGGTGCTCGACGCCGTGTTCTGCCTGGCGGTGGGGCTGACGGTGTTCGCCTTCGGCATGGCGGCCGGCTCGGGGCAGGTGCGCCTGTTCATGTTTCTCGCCATCGCGGCCGGCTGGACGGGCTACTTTGCCTGGGTCAGCGGACAGGTTTTGCCGCCGCTGGAGCAATTTTCCCGCCGCTGCGCGCAAAAAACGCGCCAATTTGCCGCCCCCGGACAGAAATTTGCAAAAAAAGTTTGGATTTTTGCAAAAAAACGCTTCCAAAATCGCAGCAGATGTTTTAGAATAGACTGTATTACTGGAAGCAGATACGATCCGGGGGGAGGTTCTGCAGACTGTGAAATTCAAAAAGGCAAGCATCTTTACAACGCTGGTCATCGCGGTGCTGATGGTGTACGCGCTCATCAGCCTGTTTGTGGTGCACCGGCAGACCCGGCAGCTTCAGGATCGCGCGGCGACGCTGCAGCAGCAGGTGTCCGAAATGACCCAGGCCAACGCCGAGCTGCAATATCAGATCGACCACAGCGAGGACGACGACATGATCGAGTCGGTCGCGCGCGAAAAGCTCGGTCTGGTCAAGCCCGGTGAAAAGATTTTTTACGACACGAGTGATTGAGCAAGGAGAAACGAACCGTATGCAGGTGGAAGTCGGAGCAGTTGTGGAGGGTACCGTCACCGGTATCACGAAGTTTGGCGCGTTTGTGAGCCTGCCGGACGGCAGGAGCGGTCTGGTGCACATATCCGAGATCGCCAACACCTACGTCAACGACGTCAACGAGTTTTTGAAGCTGGGTGATAAGGTGAAGGTGCGCGTGCTGGCCGTGACGCCGGATGGGAAGATCAATCTGTCCATCAAGAAGGCAGAGCCCGCGCCCGAGCGTCCGAACAACCGCCCGATGCACGGCGGCCGTCCCGGCGGCAGCCGCCCGAATAATAACGGCGGCGCACCGCGCGCCGCGCGCCCGAACAACCGTTCGGCCCAGCCGGCGGGACAGGTCAGCGGCCCGAGCGGGGACGCTGCGTTTGAAGACCGGCTCAAGCAGTTCATGCAGGAGTCGGACAGCCGCATGGCCGGCAACCGCCTCTACAGCGACCGCACGCGCGGCCGCCGCCGCGGCAGCGGCCGCGGATAAAACCAAAGACGGCATCAGGCCCCACTGCGTTTGCAGTGGGGCCTTTTTCCGGAGGAAGGAGCCCATCATGCAGGTCTACTTGAGTGAACACATCGCGCCGTCGGCCTATGCCCGGCTCGCGCGCCATTTTGAGATCGTGGACAATTTCGACCACCCCGAGCAGCTCGCCGCCATGATTATCCGCCGCGCGGTCGTGCCGCGCGCGGTCATCGCGCGCGCGCCGAACCTGAAGGTCATCGCCATGCACGGCGTCAGCCGCGACACGATCGACACCGCTGCCGCCGCCGAGTACGGCGTGCCCGTGCCGAATGTGCCGGGCCTCGGCGCGCCGGCCGTCGCGGAGCTGGCCGTGGCGGATCTGCTGGCGCTCAACCGGCAGCTGAAATTTGTCAACAACGGCCTGTGCGCCGGCCGCTTCGACCACTTCGGCGCGGAGGAGTTTGTGTGCCACGAGATGACCGGCCGCACGCTCGGCCTCGTCGGCACGGGCAACATCGCCCACCGCGTGGCGGACATCCTGCGCGCGGCGTTCGACGTGCGCGTCCTGTGCTGGAATCCGCGGCGCACGGCCGCCGAGTGCGCCGCCTGGGGCTATGAGCAGGTGGCGACGCTGCCGGAGCTCTTCCGCCGTTCGGACTTCGTGAACGTGAGCATCACGCTCTGCGATGCCACGCGCGATCTCATCAACGCGCCGGTGTTTGCCGCTGCGAATCCGGACCTGCTGCTCGTCAATACTTCGCGCGGCGGCATCGTCAACGAGCACGATCTCTATATCGCCCTTACCACGGGGCAGATCCGCGCCGCGGCGAGCGACGTGTTCGTGCACGAGCCCCCGGCGTGTGACGATCCGCTCATCCACCTGGATAATTTCATCGCCACGTTCCACATCGGCGGCAGCACCTATGAGTCGCTCGAGCGCGTGAGCAACCGCGCCGTGGACTACGTGTTCGAATATACCGGCGTGCCCGAGCAGAAGGAAGTCATAGGATCCTGATGGGGTCTCCCCGGTGTAAGGGCCGCGGCAGAAAGCCCCGGAGCATTTCTGCTCCGGGGCTGCTGCAAACCAGATCAGTCGATCGGCATGGTCAGAGAGTTTGCGATCTCCTGCACGATTTTCTGTGCTTCGTACTCCTTGCAGATGCCGAGAATTTTCGCAGTCAGTTCCAGAGCGCCATACAACATAGTCCGTTTACCCCTTTCGTCAGATTTCCAATGCCGCCGCACACATTCAGCGACACCGGATGGTTGATATTACCGGTTACAAGGCCACAATACCCGAAAAACAGGAAAAACGCAACGGACAAATAACGAAGAATGTAACGTTTAGCTAAAATTCGCAACCGTTTGTCATTTTTCCCGTACCACCGGCGGCTGCAGCCGTTTTCTGTGCGCTTCGATGCTGCGGGCTGCGTAGGGCACGCGGGAAGCATCCGTTTTTCCGACAAAAAATCCCGGAGCCGAAGCTCCGGGATTTTCATATGTTCGCAAATTACATGGCGAGCCAGTTCGGCAGCGCATCGGAGATCGCATCAACGATCGCCTTCGCCTTGTCCTCACCGCACTTGCCGAGGATATCGGAAGCGATGCCAAGACCAGTCTGAATAAGACCCATGTTACTTTACCCCTTTCGTAAGATTTCCAACGCCGTCCCACACAATAGACGACATCGGATGGTTGGTATTGCCGGTTACAAGTGCATTATATGCAAGAAACGGCCAAAACTCAATGGACACATACCCACGATGTGTAACAAATTGATTGAATTTGTCATGAACTTTGATGTCAAATTGTTGTCAAATGCAATTACCGTTCTGCTGCTCGCTTTTTCGACTCCGATATGGATACCTGCGCGCCGGTTGCCGGGTTTCGCGGCCAAAATCGGCGTTATGGAAACCGTTTTTCCACATTGCCAACAGACTTTTCAACATAAATGCGGTGCAATTAACGATGTTATGTAAACAAGCCGCCGTTTCCCATGGCCTTTCCCGGCTCTCCGCGGCGGCTCTGCCGGCCGGGCACACCTGTCCGCCGCAGCCGCACATTTTTGCCTGCCCGCGCCGTCCCGCACCGCGCGCTCCGCCCGCGCCGTCTGCCCGCGCCGCCCGCATCGCACCATCCTGCACCGTCCCGCCCTGCACCGCGCCGCCGTCCCGCACCATCCCGCACCGCGCGCAAAAACCCCGGGAGCGTTCGCTCCCGGGGCGGGGTGCTATGGGGCGGCAGTGCCGGCTCACGCGCCGATGAGCTGGCAGTAGCGCATGATGATGGTGGCCGTCTGCGCGCGCGTGGCGCTGCCATTCGGGTCGAGGTAGTCCAGGCCGTTGTCGTGCGCATTGCCCTTGATGAGGCCGTTGCCGACGGCCCAGGACATCGCGGCGTAGGCCCAGTTGGCCACACTGCCGGCATCGGGGAAGGCGCTGATCGGCGCGGCGTTCCCGGTGAATTCCGGCGCGTACTTGACCGTGTACCGGTACAGGAACGTGACCAGCTGCTGGCGCGTGATGGCGGCGTTGGGCGTGAACGTAGTCGCGCTCGTGCCGGAAGTGACGTCGTTGCAGTACGCCCAGGCGACGGCGTTGTAGTACCACGCGCCGGGGGGGACGTCGGTGAACGGCAGGTAGTAGTAGCTGTAGTCGGTCTGATTGCCGGAGAGGTTATAGAGGATCTTCACGATCTGTGCGCGCGTGCAGGCCGTGTCCGGCGAGAACGTGCCCGCGCCGACGCCGCTCATCAGCCTGTTGCGCACGCAGTAGTCGATGCCCTTGTGCGCCCAGTAGTCTGGCCCGGCCACATCGTGCAGGCCGTAGCTCGGGCAGCTCGGGCCGCCGGTGCAGGTACTCGCGCCCGTGGCGGGAATGGCCTCCGTCCGGGTCTGGCCGCAGACGGTGCAGGTGTAGGTGCGCACGCCGGGGATGGTCTCAGTCGGGGCGGTGGTCACGGTGCCGCCGTCCCACTTGTGGCCGGCCGCGTCGGTCAGGTTGCGCTTTTCGGTCGCGCCGCAGCCGCTGCAGGTGTAGAGGTCATAGCCGCCGTCCGTGCACGTCGGGGCGACGTTCTTGGTGAACTGATAGTCGTGCGCGCCCGTGGCGGGGATGGCCTCCGTCCGGGTTTGGTCGCAGCCGCGGCAGGTAAAGGTGCGCACGCCGGGCGTGGTCTCAGTCGGGGCGGTGGTCACGGTGCCGCCGTCCCAGGTGTGCTCGCCGGTGGCGGGGATCTCTTTTGTCGCGGTCACTTCGCCGCAGTTGTCACAGATGGTGTCGACGCGGCCGGCCTTGCCGCAGGTGGCGGGCACGGTGCGCTCCGTCGTTCTGTAGCCGGTGTGCAGGCACGCGCCCTTGTCGCTGACGGTGTAGCCCTGCCACTTGCCGTCGGCGTCGAGCGTCCAGTTCATGGCGGGGTTGTAGTGGATGGTGACGGTGGCGGGCTCAAAGCTGTGCGCTTCCGAGTTGCCCGGCTCGACCGCCGGGGCCGCGCCGTAGCAGCGCACGTCCTTAAGCGCGGTGCAGCCGGTGAAGGCGTTGTAGCCGACGTGCGTCACCGTGCCGGGCAGGTCGATGTCGGCCAGCGCGGTGCAGCCGCGGAAGCAGTCCTCGGGGATGGTGCTCACGCCCGCGGGAATGGTCACATCCGTCAGCGCGGTGCAGCCGGTGAAGGCGGACGCGCCGATCTCGGTCACGGTCTCGGGGATGGGCGCTGCGGTGAGCGCCTTGCAGCTTTCAAACGCGAGATCGCCGATGGCAGTCACGGTGCCGGCGTATTTGACGTTCAGCAGCTTCGTGCAGTCGGCAAAGCACTTGCCGGGCACGGCCGTGATGGCGGCGGGCAGAGTGGTGTTCGTGAGGCTGGCGCAGGAGTCGAACGCGCCGCGGCCGAGGCTCTGCAGCCCGTCGGGCAGCGTGATGGCGGTCAGGCCGTTGCCCGCGAGACCGAAGTCGCCGATCCCGGTCACGCCCTTGGGGATGGACAGACCCGTGAGCTTGGAGCACATGGCGATGCCGTAGCGGCCGATGCTCGTTACGCTCTCCGGCAGCGTGACCTGCGTGGCGGCCGGCAGGAAGAACAGCGCATAGTTGCTCACGTTCGTGATGCCGTCCTTGATGACGACCTTTTTCAGCTCGCCCTCCAGCTTGAAGTTGCCGAAGCTCGTGAGCATACCCAGCGCTTCATAGTTCCACCACGGTGCGAGGTTGCCGTTGGGGAAGTCGAAGTCGGGCATGGCCCCGGTGCCGGAGATGGTCAGCGTCTGTCCGCCGAGCAGAGAGCCCTTCACTTCCCAGTGCAGGCAGTTGTTCTCACCGAAGTCGCCCGAGGTGGCCGCGGTCGTAAAGCTGCTGAGAATGGCATCCGTGTCGAGATCCGGGATCTCAAACTCCTCCTTGAACTGCTCAATCTTCTCCTTGATGAGCTTCTCGGCGATCTCCTTTTTCAGATCGTCGAGTCTGCCGGCCGATGCGTTCACGGTCAGGCCGGAGAACAGCCCCACGACCAGAACGAGACACAGCGCCAGCGAGAGCACGCGCTTTTTCATCCTTTGTCCTCCTTTGTTGTGATGCGTGTGTACAACCGTAATACCTATCTGTCGAAAATATACCATATGCCTGGGAAAGTGTGCAATGGGGATCGCCGAAAAAACGTTTTGAGCGTTACATTTTGTTGCATTTGTGTAAATAAAATGTGCATTTTTTCGTGCCCATGCGCGCACGACCCGTTGCAAAAGCTGGGTACGTCCTGTATACTGGCCGTGTAGACATTGTTACCGGAGTGTCCATTTTGGAGGGAGGAACCATATGAAAAAACGAGTGTTGTCGCTGCTGCTGTGCCTTGTGCTCGCGGCCGGACTGCTGAGCGTGTGCGCCCCGCCGGCGCAGGCGGGCACGATCGCGGGCGTGGTCGAGCAGTTTATCAAGCAGCCGGATCAGATCAAAAAGCTCTTCGGCAACGAAGTCGCGCACGGCGACTGCGGCCCCGCCGGGAACGAGGCCAGCGTACATTATAAAATTTACGAGGTCACGAACCCCACCGTCGTGCAGGACAACCCCGCCCTGCAGCAGATCTGGCAGGAGCACGACTACCGCGAGGACGCACAGTATTACGGCGTGTATATCTTCGGCGACGGCCCGATGGCGGACTACGCGGTCAAGGGTCAGAAAGCCCCGTGGATGGGCAACGTGGAGGTCACGGAGTATAACGACAAGGGGCAGAAGCTCGGCACGACGACCGTGGAAAACCTCGGCGAGGAGTATCTGGCTCTGGCCTACATCGCCGGTGCGACCACCGAGAAGTGGGATGGGAAAAAACAGTCGTTCACCGGCGTCACGAACGTCGGCGACCGCGCCTTCAAGGACTGCCAGTACCTGACGTGCATGTTCCTCGATGACGGCATCACCACCATCGGCGACCATGCGTTTTATGCGGACGAGTACCTCTCGGCCATCAACATGCCGCGCAAGCTCGAGCTCATCGATCAGTACGCCTTCTACGGCTGCGACACGCTCACGTTCGTGCGCGCGCGCGCCTGCAGCCGCCTCAAGCGCATCGAGGATCACGCGTTTTACAGCTGCACCATGCTCGCCGAACTGCGCCTGCCGGACTGCCTGACGTATATCGGCCCGTGGGCCTTCGCGTGGGACCGCATCCTTGGTCAGGAGGACACGACGCTCTACCTGCCGTCAAGCCTGCAGACGATCGGCACGGGCGCGTTCGCATTCGTCAACCACCACAAGAACCTCAACATTCCGGCCAACGTCACGCGCATCGGTGACTACGCCTTCCTGTGCGACTATTATATGGAGGAGCTCACCTTCAGCCCCGGCGATCAGAAGCTCACGATCGGCAAGGCCGCGTTTGCCGGCGATAACCACATGAAGTCCGTCGACCTCTCCAACCGCGTCGCGCAGATCGACAAGTGCGCCTTTGCCGGCTGCGAGCTGCTCGAGGAGGCTTACTTCGGCGACAAGATCGACACGATTCAGGCCCGCGCCTTCACCAGTGTGGACGCCGCGCTGCAGCTCGCCATCAAGGCTGTCCTCAACGGGATTCTCGCCCCGGACGATCCGGATGGGAACGAAGAGCACGCGGATGATATTGCTGCGGGCCTGACCCAGATCGCAAAGGTCACGCAGCTCAAGCGCGCCGTCTTCAAAAACGCCCCCGCCAAGAGCATCTACGGCGCGGCGGACACCAACAGCTCCTTCCCGCGCGACTGCGTGGTCTATTACACGCAGGGCAGCTACACCTGGGCCGCCGAGCTCAAGAACGACGGCACGTGGCAGGGCTACAAGACCGGTCTCTGGCACGGCGACCACATCGCCCAGTTCGCCGACACGGTCGTCGACCCCACCTGCACCAAGCAGGGCTACACGCACCACGCCTGCACGGTGAAGGGCTGCACCTATGCCCCTGTGGACGACACCTATGTCGCCGCCACCGACCACACCTGGGTGACGCAGACCTACCCGGCCTCCTGCACCGAGCAGGGTACGGTGTTTTACAAGTGCTCTGCCTGCGGCGCGACCCGCACCGAGAAGATCGCCGCGCTCGGCCATGACCTGAGCCGCTGCGACCTGTTCCCGGCCACCTGCACGAAGCCCGGCCGCGTCGTCGGCACGTGCGCGCGCTGCGGCGTGCAGATCGACGAGGTCATCCCCGCCAAGGGCCATGACTACAGTTATGCCGACGTGCGCACGGAGCCGACCTGCACCGAGTCCGGCCACTACAAGGGCACGTGCCCGACCTGCGGCAAGGACTATGACGATGTCATCCCCGCCCTCGACCACGACTGGGGCGAGTGGGTCGTCGCGCAGGAGCCGACGGCCGAGACCACCGGATACCGCTATCATGTCTGCACCCGCGCCGGCTGCAACACGCGCGTGGGCGAGGACATCCCGAAGCTGCGGGACCATACCTGGGATTCCGGCATCGTGACCACGAAACCGGACTGCATTCATGCTGGTGTCCGCACCTATACTTGCACGGACTGCGGCGCGACGAAGACGGAGACAATCCCTGCAACGGGTGAGCATACGTTTGTTGCCAAGGAGATTCCGGCCACTTGCACGACGGGCGGTTATATCCTGTGCACATGTAGTGTCTGCGGCACGACACAGCGATATGACGCTTCAGAACCGCTGGGACACAAATGGAACAGCGGGAAAGTGACAACGAAGCCGACAGAAGATATGGCAGGTGTCCGCACCTATACCTGTACTGTGTGCGGGGATACCAAAACGGAGACGATTCCGGCGACCGGTGTACATGGGCATACTTGGCAGCTGACAAAGCGTGCTCCTGCAACTTGCACGGAAGATGGTTATGACCTGTATACATGTGCAAAATGCGGAGCTGTAGAATACCGCAATGAAGTGGCGGCGTTTGGCCATAAGATGAATGCAGGAGAGGTCGTTATTAAGCCGACTGCAACAACATCCGGGGTTCGAGTTTATACTTGTTCCGTCTGTGGAGAGACAAAGGCAGAAACCATTCCTGCTACCGGTTTGCCGTCTACCTGCCCCGGCGGGCCGACCTGCCCGGGCTACGCCTTCCGCGATATGCCCGCGCCGGACTCCTGGGCGCACGCGGGGCTGGATTACTGCATCTACAGCGGCTATATCAACGGCCTTTCGGCCACGACTGTCGACCCGAGCGGCACGTGCACGCGCGCACAGCTCGTGTGCATCCTCTACCGCATCCAGGGCGAGCCGAAGGTCGTCGAGGGCTATGAGCTGGCCAAGCTCCGCGCTCCGTTTGACGATGTGCCACGCGGCCAGTGGTATACCAACGCCATCTTGTGGGCGAAGCTCACGGGCATCGTCAACGGCACGAGCGCCACGACGTTTGACCCCAGCGGCCAGATCACGCGCGAGCAGCTCGCCGCCATCCTGTACCGGTACACGGCCAAGTACGCGCCGGACGCCACCGGCAACGCCGCCTCGCTCGCCGCCTACCCCGACGCCGGCAGCGTGTCGGCCTATGCCCGCGACGCGATGGCCTGGGCCGTCGGCAACGGCCTTATCAAGGGCCTTCCGCACGACAAGACGGACTATCTCGAACCCGGCGGCAGCACCACGCGCGCGCAGGTCGCAACCATCCTCATGCGCTATAAGCAGGCCACGGCCTGAGCGCAGACACAGCACGCAAAAGTCCCGGAAGCGTTTTCGCTTCCGGGACTTCTTTCCTTCACGCAGTTTACATAACTATTTTTCGGCGAAAGGCACGACAGCGACTGATTGCAGCGAAACCGGCGCTAAGTTTACATAACGCTTAACCCTTCCGCCCGCGCAGCATGGCCGCGATCGTCACGGCGCTGTAGCCGCTCTGCTCCCAGAGGTCGTTGGGCACGGTGCCGCCGTTGCGCAGGATGAGCGTGATCTGCCGCCGCGCCTCACTGCGCGCGGCCTTGTCCGCCGCTTCCTGCGCGGCCTTTTCCTCCTTGGCCTTCTTGTCGGCGGCGGCCTTGCGGTCGGCCGCGTCTTTGGCCTGCTGCTGCAGCTTGCTGTCCGCGCGGTCGTAGTCCGCGTCGTCCATGTCGAGCAGCGCGGCGATCTGCGCCTTCGTCACGCCATCGCGGCTGTCGGCCGCGTCGAGCATCGCGTCGATCGCGCTCAGGCGCGTCTTGCGCTCGCCGTTGTAGCGCTCGTAGGCGAGCTGCGCCAGCTCCGGCAGCTTGCCCGCGAGCATCGCGCGGTAGTATCCGCCCGCCTGCTGCGCCGCCGCCACGGCCGCCGTCGAGGCCCGTCCGCCTGTCAGCGCGGCCGCCGCGCCGAGGGCGTTGGCCGATGCGAGATCCGCCTGCCGCTCATACTGCTGCCGGTAGGCGGCGTAGAGCTTGTCCGATGCCGGGTCGTAGTCGAATTCCTCGCCGAGCAGCGCGTCAAGCATCTGGTCGATGCGCGCGCGCTGTCCGGTCGTGTCGCGCTCGGTCAGCAGGGACTCTGCCTGGCGGCGGTGCGTGTCGTCGTAGTCCGGCACGTCCTCGAGCGGCAGATACTGCGCGTAGTCGTTCGACTGCGTCACATCGGTCATGCCCTCGCCGCGGATCTTCGCGTTGCGCTGCTGCTCATAGATCGCGGCGGCCGCGTTGTCGCCGCGCTGCGCCGCCCGCTCCATGAGCGCGGCGTAGTCGGTGTCCTTGTCGTATTTGTATTTTGTGGCCATAAGGTCTCCTTTCTTCAGTGCTGCGGTCCGGCGGCGGTCTCCGTGCGCGCGAGCGACAGCAGCCGCCACGCCCCCGTGCCCGTCAGCCGCAGGCGAAAGTGGTCGCACCGGCGCGGCAGCACCGGCAGCGTGACGGAGCGCTTCGCGCCTGCCGCCACGGTCGCCAGCGTGTGCCACACGCTGTCGGAGTCATACTGCACCGCCGCCGTGACACTTGCGCCCGCGTCCGCCTCCAGCCGCAGCTGCACGCGCAGCAGGCGCTTGCAGTTCGGGCTGCCGCTGACGAAATCGCCCGTCTCCAGCATGCTCTCCAGCTGCGCCGTGCTGCCCGTGCCGAAGCGCCAGACGCCGCTCGGATCCTGCGCGTAGAGCGCGCCGTCGTGCCGGGCGAACCCGGATGCGTGAAATGCGTCCTCGCGGCTCCACAGGCCGCTGCGCGTGTCGTATACGAACAGGTGCCAGGCGTTTTGCGGATCGTGCGCCGAGAGATACCAGCGCGTGCCGTCCGTGCCCGCCGCGCCGGCCGTGAGCGTGCGCCCGAGCGCGTCGCCGATGCGCACCGGCCGTCCGCCGGAGGTGCGCGCCGGCCCGGCGGGGGAGAGGTAGTAGAGCGTCTCCGCCGCCGTCACGAGCGAGCGGCCGGAGTTTTTCTCCGTGCCGAGCGCCGCCGAGGCGATGAGCTGGAAGTTGTCCGGCTTCGTGCCGTAGAGCCGCCAGAGCCCGTCCGGCTTGAGAAACACCACGCCGCTGCCCGTCGCCGCGCAGCCGGAAAAGTTGCCCGGCGTGCCGACGTCCACGCTCCATGCCGCCGTGGCGACCGTGCCGTTGTCGTCCGCCTCGTACCAGTACCAGCTCAGCGGGTCGCCGAGCTTCGTGCACCAGACGGTGTCCTGCGCGCAGGCCCAGATGCGGTTGGCGTATGTGCATGCGTGCAGCGCCAGGGGCATGCGCCGCGTGACCGTGATGTGCTCGACCGCTCCGACGGCAGAGAACGTGTCGGGGTCGAACACGAGCACCGCGCCCGCGATGGCGCGGATGATGTAGGTGCCGTTGTCCTCCGGCGTGGAAAAGCCGCTGAACGTCACGGCGTCGCCCACGCGAAAGGGCGTGTCGATGCCGCTGGCGGCGACGGAATCGGCGCGCGCGCCGCTGCTGTCGTCCGAGCGCTGGAGCGCCACCGTGCCGCTCCAGCTCGGCTCGGCGCTGCCGAACGTGCCCATATCCGGCCGGTACCAGACCTTGTCCGGCCAGATGAGCACCGTACCGCCGAGCTCGGCGAACACCTTCGGCCCGTTGACGAGCGTGCAGCCGTCGACTGGCGTGCCGTTAAAATACAGCGTCTGGCCCGTGCACCAGAGCAGTCCGCCGTCGACGGCGAACAGTCCGTTCGCGCTGCCGCCGCCGGTCGGATAGGTCAGCGTGCGGCCCGGCCGCGTGGAAAACAGCGGCGCGTCGGCTGCCGAGCCGTTCGTCATCTCGTAGATGCCGCCCTCCGGGCAGCCCGGCCGGTGGTCGTAGCCGCGAAAGTCGGTCTGTACGCGCCGCGTCACGGGCATGGCGCGGGGAAATGTGGGTAGATGCATTGCCTGCCTCCTTACTGGTTCGTGGTCTGCCCGCTGCGCAGCTCGGCGCGCAGCCGTTCGAGCGCGGCGGGGTTGAAGTTTTCGCGCCCGAGGTTCGTCAGTGTGTACTGCAGCGCCTCCAGCAGCCGGACGATCGTCTCCTCCAGCGCCGTCACGCGCGCGTCGAGCCCCTCGGCGCCGGTGCGCTCCGGCAGCGGGAAATTCAGCAGGGAAAAGTCCGTCATGCCGCGCCGCCTCCGTCCCCGTCTCCGCCGCCGCGGTCGGAAATGCCGGCGCGCAGGGCGGCGATCGCCCGCATGAGAAACTGCGGCATCGGCGCGCCGAGCGCGCCCGCGTTTTCGGCGATGCTGCCCAGCTCCGTCAGCAGATACCACGCCGTCACGAGCGGGCACAGCAGCACGTCGTAGTCGATGCCCAGCCCCGGCACGCTGCCGAGCAGCACGCGCAGGGCAAAGTCCAGCAGCGCCGCCACGAGCACGCCCGCCACGCTGCCCGCTTTGTGCCACAGGCCCTCGCGGGCGGCGCGGCTGCTCCACGTTCCGGCGCGCAGGGCGGCGGCGCTGCCGGTGGCATAGTCGAGCAGCATGGCCAGAAACCATGCCGCCGCCAGCCAGCCCGTCCAGCCCCAGAAGGCCGTCAGCGCTGCGGCCGCCGTGCAGGCGGCCGCTTTGATCGTTGTGAGTCGGTCCATTTATGTCTCCTTTGCCTGATCGACCATCCGCTGGCACACGATCAGCGTGCGCAGCATGTCCAGCGAGAGATCCAGCTCGCCGCGTTCATTGCCCCGCAGTGCGCCGCGGTCGATGAGCCGCTGCGCATCGCTGCGCGCCCACGCGGGTATGTCGTCGATTTTGTTGTATCGTGTCATGGGTTCTTCCTCCTCTTCGTTCGGGTGTTCCGGCGTCAGCATGGCCAGAAATGCCGTCCACTGCGCCGGGTCATCCACCCACGGCATGGGGCAGCGCTTGCCCGTCACGTCGTAGTGCCGCAGCACGTGGTCGGTGTCGATGCCATAGCGCTGCATGATCTCCCGCGCCAGCGCCGCGGCGTTTGCCACGGTCTCCGGCAGGATGTAGTAGCTGCCGTCGGCGCGCTTGCGGCTGCACATCTCGATGCCGATGCTGTTGCCGTTGCGGCACTCGGGATGCCAGTACGCCCGCGCGCCGCAGTGCCACGCCGTGTCGCACTCGAGCACGGACTGCATCGCGCCATACTCGTCGCAAAAATAGTGCGCGCTGGCCTGCAGGCCGCCCACGCGGTGGTAGTAGTCGCAGTTGTTTTTTGCCGTGTCGCCGTTGCCGGCCGTGTAGTGCAGCACAATGTACCGCACCGGCTGCGTGCGCCCGACGCGGTAATTTGACGGATCGCAAGAAACAAATTTCATCAGCTCTCCGCCTCCCACGCCGCTGCGTAGTCTGCCGGGCTATAGGCCGTGTCGGCCGTGCAGCGGTACATTTTCGCGTTGTAGATCGCGTACTCGCCCGCGTGGTACATATCGTGCGCGCCGGTCGGCTGCACGAACGGCCGGGCGGTCGCCGGGCTTGTCCCGTGCAGCGGGCGGTTAAACGTGTGCCACGCCGCATTGCCGGGTTTGACGTCAGGATATGCCGCGTTGTCGTAGGCGGCAAAGCACGCCCACGTCTGCCCATCGGCATTGTAAACTTCACCAACCGCGTGCGCGCCTGCCGCCCAGTCGGGGTACAGCACGCGGATGCCCAGCCGCGCGTTGTCCTCCGCCACCGCATCGCGCGCCGCGACGATCGCCGCGCGGTACGCCTTTGCCTCTCCTCGCGTCATGCCGTCACCCCCAGGATCACGTTCAAGGCTTCTGCATCTGAAAGTTCGTCGGCATCGCTCGGTGCGGGCTCGGGCGGCAGGTCGTATGCCTCCCACGTCAGGTCGGTTTTCAGCCGGTAGCCCTTGCCGTCGGCGGCCGGACGGTTTCGGATGACCGCCAGGATCGCATTGTACTCGGTTTCGGCGATCTCCGTTCCGCCCGCGCCGGTGCCGACGGCGATGATGTAATGATTGGATGTTTGTTTGTAAAATCTCATATTTGCACACCTCACGCTTCGGCAAACCACAAAATAGTGCGCACGCCGAACCCATGTTTTACAACAAATTTTTGTGCATCAACGGCCTGCACACGGAAAGCGCCATAGGCGTCCGCAGCAAGCGCCCAATGATATGCAGTGTCGTCCGCGCTATACGCTACATATGATAAAGCCGTATAAGCGTGCCCCGAGCTGCCATCCCCAACTAGGTTAATAGTGCCAACGTCTTTGTTTGCGATATAAAAAGTAAGTGGATTTGTTTTATCAACCGCGCCTGTCGGCATCGGCACGACCACAATGGTGGATGGCGCAACGCCAAGCCCATGCTCGACTGTAACATCGCTTGATGCATCGGCCGGCGTGAATGTTCCGGATGCAATGTTCCCACTTCCGCCCCCGGCCGAGATGCTGTCGATCAGCGCCGCGAACGCATCGAGCTTTGCGCCGTCGGGCACGGTCACGCCCTTGTTTTGCATGGCGGTTTTCATGGCGGCCTTGGCACTCTGCAGCCTTGTCAAATCGGTCGAAATGCTCATACCGTCGCCTCCTCACATCGCCGCGAGCGCGGCCGCCAGCCCCTGCATTGCCGCAAGGTCGGCGTAGAAATTTGCCTGCGTGTCCGTGTAGCCGCCGCTCTGCGCGGCGGCGTATGCGCTCTGACCGGCAGCGCCCGGCGTGCCGGGCTCGCCCTTGTCGCCCTTTGCGCCGGGGTCGCCTTTGTCGCCGGGATCACCCTTTGCGCCGGGGTCGCCTTTGTCGCCCTTGTCGCCTTTCTCGCCCTGCGCGCCCGGCGCACCGGGCGCGCCGTCCTTACCGGGGTCGCCGTCTTTGCCCGGCGTGCCCGGATCGCCCTTTTCCCCGCGGAACGCGCCGGAGTCCTTTGCCGCCTGCAGCGCCGTGTTCACGGCCGGGCCGAGCGCGGCGGGGGAGACCTTCGCGTCCCACGCGGCGGCCCGCGCGGCCGTGATGCCGTCGAGCACGCCCTTGTTTTCGTGCGTGTGCCGGGCGGCGCTGTTGGCGGCGATCTGTGCCGCCGCGCCGGGGGTCGCGGCCGCGGTACCGTTCGTGCGCTGATACCACTTGGCGTACTCGTCGAGCGCCGCGTTAAAGAGCATCATGCTGTCGGCGTAGTGCGCCGTCTCGTGCGCGGCGTAGTCGCACATGGCGATGACGTAGTACACGTACAGCCGGTCGAACGGCGCGGGCACGAGCAGCACGGTGCTGCGCGCGGTGTCCGCGTCATAGGTGATGCATGCCTCGGGCGCAGTGCCGAGGATGCGCGTCTGGATCATGCTCTCGCATTCGTTGAGCCACAGCAGCTTTGCCGCGTCGTCCCATGCGTTGGGGCAGATCGTGTCGATGCGCGTGAGCGCCTGCTGAAGCGTCGCCATGGTCAGAGCCCCAGCGCGCCGCTCTCGGCGGCAAAGCGGGCGGTCTCGCGCTCGATGAGCGCGCCGGTGCGCGCGTCCTGCGCCTCACCCTGGGCGAGCACGAGCGCGAAGCGGCGCGGGATGATCACGTCCTCGCCGCGCGGGATGCGCACGGTCTCGCCGTTGACGGTCACGACCTTGTCCTCCTTGTAGCTGCCGTTGTCGCGGAACAGACGCACGGTCACGGGTTCGCTCAGCCAGGCCTCAGCGGCGGCGCGGTCGGTCTTTTTTCTGGTTGCCATAGTTGTTTCCTCCTTGTTGTAGGTGCGCCTCCCGCCGCGCGGGCGGGAGGCATGGGGTGGATTTCTTTACTCGGTGTAGGTGCTGCAGGTCTCGATGCGGCGGATGGCGCTGTCGTCGAGACGCACGGCGACCTTCGTGGCCTTCCAGCCGACGCTTGCGCGCTGGTTGAGCGGGTCGCCCGTGCCGGCAGAGCCGAGCTGCTTGACGATGTGCTCCAGACCGCCGCCGGTGATCTCGGTCGTGCCGTAGCCGTCGGCGCCGAGCACGAGCGTGACGTACACGTCGCGGCCCTGCGCGCCGGCCTCGCCGGGGTAGATGATGGCGTTGTCCTCGGCCGTGACGGCGGCGTCCACGGTCATGGAGCTTGCGGTGTTGGCCGTGACGGTCACGCACGCATTGCCGATGAGCACCTGGCGGCCGACGAGTGCGCCGGCCTGGACCGTGCCGCCGTCGAACGGGAAGGTGGTCTTGCCGCTCACCGCGCCGGCCGTGAGCAGGGTGCGGCTGTCGCCGGCAAGATCGGCCGCGTGGAAGATCTTCGCCTCCGTGCTCTCGACGAAGCGGCAGCCCTCGATCTTGCCGATCTCGCCCTCGTACATGTGCTCGGTGTCGACGTACTGGTGGGGGGCGAGCCACTTCGGGTCGTTCATGAGGTCATAGGCCACGTCGGGGTGGATGATGACCGGGAACGCGCCGTCGATGCGGCGGCAGTTGGCGTTTTTGAGCGCGCGCACGGCGCGGCGGATGCAGTCGACGGTCAGGTAGTTGTTGTCGGCGGCGCTGGCGTTGCCGCCCTGCAGCAGGTAGCGCGCGGACACGGACTCGTCGGCATACTGCACGTTGTCGCCGCCGACGAGCACCTCGCGGGTGATCGTGTCGAGCGTGCGGCCGGCCTGCGCGCTGAGCAGCTTCGTGGCCATGGTGAGGTTGTTGTCGATGGCGGTCAGCAGCAGCAGGTCGCTCATCTGGATGTAGCCGCCGTACTGGCGCACGGCCGCCTCGACGGTGGTCATGCTCAGGCTCTGGCCGTCGGGGGTCACGCCCTCGGTCAGGGCGGTCAGCGCCTTGCCGAGCGGGGCGAAGCGGCGGAACTGGATCGTCTTGCCGCCGTTTGCGGGGATGGGATGCTTCTGCGCGAACTGGTCGTGCACGAGCTCGGGCTCGGCCGCGTCGATGAGGTAGTCCGAGTAGAACGTCTTCATCTCCTCGGTCAGGCTCTGCTGGGTGGTCACCTGCGTGTTTGCGTCAAACAGGCGCAGGTCCATGTGGATGTTTTCCATACTCATGTCTCCTTTTTTCTCTGCTGTCCGCTTCCGGGGACAGCGCCGGGGCAGCACCCGGCCGCTGCGCTGCCGTTGGGTTTTGTCTCCTGCGCGGGGACGCGGCCGGTGTCCTCCGCAACGTGGCCGGGGTAGGCCGCGGCGAGCTGCCGCAGGCCCGTCACGGCCACGGTAAACGCCGCGCGCACATCGGCCCGGTCGTCCGCTGCGATGGTTGCGTGCCCGGCGCAGAGCGTGCGCTGCACGCCCTGCGCGCCCAGCGCATCGAGCGCGCCTGCCAGCGCGCACACGAGCGCCGACGCCCCGGCGCACACGATGTCTCTGCCCGGGCAGAAGTCTGCGTGGCCGTCCGCGCGCAGCACGCACCGCCCGTCCCGGCGGATGTACGCGAAGCGGGTCACAGGCTCAGCTTCACGCGCTCGCCGCGCTCCGCGCGCGCGGCGAGTGCCGCGCGGTCGGCGCGGCTCATGCGCGACACGTCCGGCCGCACCACGATGCCGGCCCCGCCGCCGCCCAGGCCGTTTTCGGCCGGGCGCAGGCCGCGGGCGCGGATGTGCTCGGCCACGCGCTGTTCGGCGCTGCGGCCCGCGCGCACGCAGGCCGCCTCCAGCAGCGCCTGCGCGTGCAGCGCGAACCACGCCGTGCGCACGTCCACACCGGCGCGCAGCAGCGCGCAAAACTGTGCATCGCTCAGCGCCGCGCCCAGGTCAAAGTCCGGGCACTGCGCCGCCAGCTCGTCCGCCTCGCGCGACCAGCGCGCGGCGGATTCCCCGGCCGCGCGGCGCGCCCGCTGCTCGGCCTTGCGCTCGATCGCGCCGCGCAGCGCGCCGACGGTCACGGCCTCCCCGGCCGGCGCACGCGGCGCGGCCGTTTCGGGTGCTGCGGGTGCGCTCTGCTCCGGCGCGGTGGGGATGTTCTGTTCGTTCATACTCTGTGCTCCCTTCTGCCCTCAGCGGGCGCTCGCTGTGATGACGCGGTTTTTCTCTGCCTGCGCCCGCAGCAGCGGGTCGGCGGACGTGTCCGTGCCCGCGTCCGGCGTCTCCGGCTGCGGCGGCACGATGCTGCTGCGCACGGCCTCAAGCACCTTGTCGCGCCCCGGAAACTGCATCATCTCCAGCATCGGCACGGCCTGCTGCGCGAACGCGGGGTTAAACACGCCCAGCTGATATAGCTGCCGTGCCAGCTCGTTTTGCGACGCGGTCGCGTACGGGCTCTCCTTCTGCGCGTGCACCGACACGTCGAATGCCGGCGCGCGCAGCAGCGCCATGCCGTCGGCGTCCATGCCCACGGTCCTGGCCTGCAACCCGGCGTTGGAGTACGTGCAGAATGCGTAGCCCTGCGCGCCCGGCGCCGCCACGCGAAACGGCCGCGTCTCGGTGTAGTACGCGCGGATGAGCTCGATCACGAGCTCGACCACGCGCTCGAACGCGCGGTAGCTCGCGCGCAGCGTGTCGCGGCTGGACTTGCTGCCGGCCTCCTGCAGCGCCGCGATGGCGCTCGCCGCCGTCACGCCGCCGGACACGCTGCCCTGCGTCACGTCGCGGCTGTTGCTCGTCTCCTTGAGCTCGTCGATCTTCAGCTGCAGCATGTTCACCCACTGGCCGTCGAGGTTGTAGAGGCTGATCTGGCGCAGCCGCTCGTCGTCGATGCTGCCCTCGACCTCGACGAGCGGCTTCGACCAGTCGAGAAATTCCTGCGCGTTCACGCCGCAGCCCTTCTTGACCCAGAAGCGCGGGGTGGACGCCTTCATGCTCATCTCCAGCAGGTTGCCGCTCAGGCGGTCGATGTACTGCTGCGGGTCTTTGCTCACGGCGATCATGCCGAAGCCGCACGGCGTGCCGGCCTCGGGGTAGAGCACGTCGAACACGACCGGGTACTGCCCGTGCGGGTAGAAGCCGCCGGCCATGGCGGGGTCGTTCTCGCTCGCGTAGAGCAGGTCGCGCCCGGTGAATTTAATCAGGTGCAGCGCCGTGCCGCCGCCGGGCAGCGGCTTTTTGTAGTACCAGTCGACGACGATGCTCTTGCTGGACGTGTCCACCGCGTCGTCATACAGATACTGCGCCAGCTCCACGCCGCAGCTGCCGGGCCGCGCGTCGGGCCAGGCGGCGGAAATGTCGTCGTTGTCCATGAGCGCGCACACGAAGAGGTTGCGGCTGGCCTGAATGTCCGTGATGCCCGGCTCCCAGAACAGGTTCAGCAGGTCGAGTTGGCGCACGGCCACGTCGCCGAGGCCGTTGCTCCCGGCGCTGTCCCAGAACACGCCGTAGGCCGCGCACCCGTGCTTGAGCTTGTACCACCACGCATCGGACCACACCTGCTCAAAGTGCGTCTTTTCCAGCACGGCCGGCACGATGGCCGACAGCGCCTTCGCGTCCGGTTCATCCTGCTCGCTGCGCGGCAGGATCACCGCCTCCGGGAAGCTGTCCATTGCGTCGGCGTGCTTCGAGACAATGGCGTTGAACAGCCACGCGCTCGTCGGCTCTACCACGTCGCCGCCCTGCTCGCGCCGGCGGTCGCGCAGATACTGCCAGTGCCGCAGGCGGTACCACTGCTCGTCGGCGATGATGCGCGCCTCGAGCGCGCGCTTGCCGTCCTTGTACCGGCGCAGAAGCTCCGTGCCGCGCGCCACGTCGTCCGGCGTGATCACGGGCGCGGCCATGTCCGGCCCGGCCGCCTCTGCCGCATCTGCCGCCGCCGGCATCGCCGCCGCATCCGCCGCGCGGTAGGGCATGGGGTTCGTTTTCTCGTTTGTCATAGACTCTCCTTTGCTGCCGTTTCCGGCGAAATGGTTTACATAACTTTTCGTATTTTGCGAGAAAAAGAGACTGCCGTCGCAGTCTTTTTATGTTTACATAACTAATCGCTGCTCAGCGGGTCGAACACTTTCGGCGTCCGTTGTACCACGGGCCGCGGCGCGATGGGGTCGGACTGGCACAGATACCGGATCTCGTCGGCGATGTGGTCCTCCTGCCGCGTGTCCACGTCCTCGGGCGCGTGTGCGTCGTAGCGCAGCAGCGGCAGCGTGCGCCGCGTGTCCCGGCAGTTGCGGAAGACATACAGCATTGGCAGCCCGGCAGCGTCGAACGCCAGCCGATAGTGCACCTGCATCCAGCCGGGCAGGCGCTTGTGGTCGCCCGGCTCAAAGTACACGCCGTACCGGTCGGCAATGTCGGCGATGCTGTCGCCGCGCGATGCGTCCCAGATCGCGGGGTCGGCCACGCCGCGGATGTCCCGGCCGCGCAGATAGGGGTGCGTGGCCTCCGTGGTGCGGATCTGCTCGAAGATCTGCTCCGGCGTCCAGCGCACGCCGGTGTCCGGCTCACCGGGCACGCAGCCGTAGAGCTCAAGGATGCGGTACAGCCGCCCGTCGAAGTCCACCGCCCACCAGCCCACGGAAAACGGCTTGGCGTACCCGAAGTCGAAGCTGCGGTACACCCGCCACGTGTTCGGGATGTCGAACGGCTCGATCACGTGCGTCCACTTCCCGTCGGCGTAGTGCGCGGGGTCGTCGCGCCACTCGGCGAATACCTGCCCCTCGTACACGTTCCAGTCTCCCTCAAGGTGCGCGCGCCGCCGTGCGGGCGGCAGCGCCTCCAGCCGCTTGAGATAGCCGGGGTCGCGCTGCATGAGCACCTGGTTGTCGTAGACCTTCGCCGGGATGAACACATAGTCCGCCGGGTCTTCGCCGTCGTGAAACGCGCGGTCGATGAACAGGCGCTTGATGTAGGCGTGGCCCGGCCCGCCGGGGTTGCACGTGTAGTAGATGCGCGGGGCGAAGTCCGTGCGCGTCGTGCGCAGGCAGGTGGCGATGAACGTCAGCCAGTCGGGCTCGAAGTTCGTCGCCTCCTCGAAGCCGATCACCTCGTACTCCTGCCCCTGATACTGGGCGCAGTCGCTGTCGCTGTCGCAGTAGCCCATCACGAGCCGCGACCCGTTCGGGAACCGGAACGCGCGCTCCGCGCCGCTCCACGCGGCATAGCCCGCCAGCTCCCGCTGCAGCGGCAGGATGTGGTTGGCGCGCAGCTCCGGCAGCGTCCGGCGCAGCAGCAGCAGCTTCAGCCCCGGATAGCGCATCGCCAGCAGCACGAGCTTGCGCCGCATGGCCCAGCTCTTGCCGCCGCCGCGCGCCCCGCCGTAGGCGATGTTGGCCGCCTCCGCGCGGAAGAACGCCTGCTGCCGCGGGTTCGGCGTCTCGCGCCGCAGTACCTTATAAATATAGGGTTCGTTTTTGCGTGCCATCGCGCCTCCTCACTACCGGCTCCACTGCTCGAGCGCGCCCTCGAAGCGCAGCACCTCCGGCTCGGCCGCGCCCTCGTCCTTCGCGGGCGCGGCCTTGCCCCGCTCGTGGCCGAGCACCATGCCTGCCGCCTTGAGCCGCAGCTCCGGCTTCACGGACGCATCGGCCACCATGGCCGCCAGCTGCTCGAGGATGCGCTCCTTCTCGTCCTCGAGGTCGATCATGTCGCGCGCTCCCGGTACGAGAGCACGTAGTCCTCGCCGTCGGCAGCCGCCGCGAATTCGTAGGTCTCCAGCGCGTCGTGCACGGCCTGCTTCGGCAGCCGCAGCGTCGCGCCGTCGCCGCAGCGCACGCACAGCGCAGCCAAAATCGCGCCCGACAGGCCCAGCAGCTCCTCATACGCCGCGCGCTGCTCGCGCAGCTTTCGCCGCAGGTCGGTGTTCGTCTGCTTTTTCATGTACCATCCTCCTTGTTTTCTTCCATGGCCGCCGCGCGCAGCCGTGCGCGCCGCCGCCGCTGCCGCTCGCGGCTGGCCGCCCGCTGGTCGATCAGGCGGCCGGTGTAGTCGCCCCAGTCGTGCAGCCGCCAGTCCGCGTCCACAAACCCGGACGTGCGCAGCGCCACCGCGAGGTCGCCGGCCCGGCGCTCGCTGAACTGGCAGATCTCCGCCAGTTGCCTTGCCGGCAGGGCGGATAGGTCGCCGTCCGGCGCATTGTCCAGCGCCCACAGCCACAGCAGGCACATGTGCCCGAGTGCCGCCGGCGTGCGCAGCCCCAGCGCGTCGCGCAGGGCCAGCAGCTTGCGGTGCTGCGGCAGCGACTGGTGCAGTTCAATCCATGCCATGCCCCGGGCCGCGCCCGGCCACGGATCGGTTCCGTTTTTTCATTCCGGCGGTCCCTCACCTCCTTACGGTTTACATAATGCTGCACCTCCGCTGGTTCGGCGGTATTTTCCCCGCCGAAGCGGCAGCTTTGGCTGTGGAAGCCGCGCATTTGCCCGGCTTCGCGTCGGAGATCGGCTGCGCTTGGCCGCACAGTGTCGGAAGCGGCCCCTTCTATTTCCATTTTATTATGCATTTGCATATCTGTCAAGCGAAATATTATGTACGTCACGAAAAATATTCCGCACCGTCCGCGCACGTCCGCGTGATCACGACCGGATTCTCCGCCTCAGAGGTTTACATAATGCCATTTGCGGATCCTGTCGAAATCTCTGCGTCCCCACTTTCCGCGCCAAAACCGGGCGCAATTTGCCCGCCGCGCCCCACGAAAGTTGGCAGGGAAAGCAAAAAAGGTTGCAATTCCGTAACAGTTGGTGTAAGATAAGCAATTGTGTGTATGCGTTATGTCAACAACCAGGCAAAATACCGGAACATAAGGAGTCATCTATGAAGAAACGAATCCTCAGTCTGGCGCTGACGCTGTGCCTGCTGGCGGGGCTGCTGCCCTGCCTGACGGTGGGTGCTGCGGCGGCCGACCGGGTCGATGCCGCGCCCTATGCGAGCGTGGAATATGCGAAAAACGCCGACGTGAAGACGGGCACGGTCCGCTACGTCTGCCAGGTGCCTGCCTACAGCGATCTGTTCTGCTCGGATTACTGGGGCAGCTACACGAACTATGCCAACCACGAGTGCTTCACGGCGTGCATCTCCATGGCGCTGTCGTACCTCGGCCTGGACGCCACGCCCGGCGCGCTCGGCGATTACTGGCGCAGCCGCGGCCACTACGGCACACCCTTTGCCACCACGCCGGATGACGTCGCCTTCAGCGGCGCGACGTACAGCAAGGCCTCGCTCGCCGAGGCCATCGCGCGCTACGTCGGCGGCGAGGGCAGCTACAGCCCGCCGATCATCCACCTCAACGGCTACTCGGCCAACGGCCACTATGTCATGATCATCGGCCAGGACTCGGCCACGGAGTACCGCGTGCTCGATCCGGCCGTGAAGTCGATCTATTCCATGACGCTCACGAACGGCAGCACCGTGCATTATTTCAAGGGCAGCGAGCGTGTCACGGAGGCGGTGCAGTACTACTATCCGGTGCACCACTGGAGCGCCTGGACGGCCATCGAGACGGACGACGGCGCCGTGGACATGGAGCGCACCTGCGTCGACTGCGGCAAGACGGAAACGGCCAGGATCCCGGATCCCTGCGTCGGTGACGAATACTGTGCCGGCGGCGTGTTTGACGATATGCCGGCAGCGAGCAGCTGGATGCACGAGGGCATTGACTATTGTGTGCTCTTCGGCCTTATGAACGGCGTCGGCAAGAACCAGTTCGACCCCATGGGGCAGACGACGCGCGCCATGCTCGTGTCGATCCTCTATCGGATGGCCGGCGAGCCGGACGTGTCCGAACTGCCGGAGGCGCCGTTTGTGGACGTTTCGGACGACACCTGGTATACTGCCGCCGTGCGCTGGGCCTATGCCAACGAGGTCGTGCTCGGCACGGACGACACGCACTTTGCGCCGGATGCCCGCCTCACGTGCGCGCAGCTGGTCACGATGCTCTACCGCGCCTACGGCCCGGAAAAGGGCGTCCGCCCGCGCCCGATCGGCGGCTATACGGACTGGAACACCGTGCCCGACTGGGCGTATTCCGCCACGACGTGGGCGGTCTCCATGGGCATCCTCTACGGCACGAGCAGCACGGAGCTCAGCCCGAATACCGGCGCCAACCGCGCGCAGCTTGCCGTGTTCATGATGCGCACCTGCCGCCTGCAGGGAGAGCTGGATTCCTGAAAAATCCGGACAAGCGGGTAGAATCGTTTCGCAAAGTGTGCAAAAATGTTACATCATCGCAATAATGACCAATGAATTATGGTGACATTTGGGTTACTATAGGGCCAGAAAAAACAGCGCCGGTGTTTGCCCGGCGCAGGAACGGAGGCACACTTCATGAAGCAGAATCGGACGCGCACGGCGCTCGCGGATGCATATATGCACCTGCTCAACGACTACACGATCGACCGCATCACGGTCAAGATGATCACGGACGCCGTTGGCTGCAGCCGCAAGACGTTCTACTATTATTTCACGGATGTTTACGTGCTCACGCAGTACGTGTTTGAGCTGCGCGTGCAGCATTTTCTGGACACGAACGGCAACTTCGAGACCATGCGCGAGGGCTTTCTGACGCTGGCGGCGAACCTCTCGAACGACCGGCAGGCCATCCTGAACATCTACCACGGCTACGGCAAGGAAGAGCTCGAGCGCTTCACGTGGGAGACGAGCGATTACTATGCCCGCCAGGTCATCACGCGCTACGCGCAGAACATGGACATCGCGCCCGAGGATCTCGAGGCGATCATCCGCATGTACACGGACATGATGTTCGGCATGCTCATCGACTGGATCAACAACGGCATGGAAGGGGACTATTCCCGCAAGCTGGACATTGCGCTCACGGCGCTCATGCCGGTGCTGCGCGCCAACTGCCGCAGCGCGAAAGCGGCGGCGGCCAACGGCCAGTAAACCGCATAAAAACACCCGGATCTCGTGAGAGATTCGGGTGTTTTTTTCGATTGCAGGATCACTGCTCGCAAAACCGCATCAGCACGGTCGCAACTTCGGCGCGTGTGCCGGTCTTCCGCGGTGCGAGGGTGGTCGGGGACGTGCCGGCGATCACGCCGGTGCCCACGGCCCAGGCCATGGCCTCACGCGCCCATGTTGACACGCACGCCTGATCCTGATAGCCCGCGAGCGCGCCGTCCGGGCCGCTGAGCGCCTGCTCGCGGCCGGCGTAGCCGTAGAGCATGGTCACCATCTGCTCGCGGGTCAGCGCTTCGTTCGGCGCAAACCGCGTCGGGGACACGCCGGCGACCACGCCCGCGTTGTACGCCCAGATGACGGCGTCGGTGTACCAGCTGCCGCCCGCGTCGGTAAACGGGCAGCTCAGGCCGCGCACGGACGGCGCGCCCTCGAGCGCGTAGAGCACCTGCGCGAACATGGCGCGCGTCATCTGTGTGTTGGGCTGGAAGCGGTTGCTGCCCATGCCGTTCATGATCCGGCCGTACTTGACGTAGTCCACGGCGGGGGCATACCATGCGTCCGCAGCCACGTCGTCAAACAGGCCCGTGTAGCTTACGGTCTGCTTGCTGGTCATGTAGTCGTCCGGCAGGCTGCGCAGCCAGGCGAGGCCCGGCTCGCCGCAGTGGGCCAGCCCGATCACGAGCAGGTTTGCCAGCAGCGTCATCGTCGTGCCGGGGTATTTGAGCGCCATTTTCGACAGGCGCGGCGCGAGCATGCCCATCGCGGCCTCGATGCCCGCAAGGTCGTAGGTCAGAACGCCGTTTTCCTGCAGCGCCTCGACCAGATAGCCGGTCAGGAGCTTGGCGGCCGTGCCGTTTTTGATCATGCCGGGGATGGTCAGCGAGTAGAAGAGCTTCTTCCAGTTGTCCTGCACCTTTTTGGCGAAGTCCTCGGCCACGCCGGAGGTGTCCTTATCGGCCGCACCGAAAATATCCGCCAGCAGGGCCACAAGGAAGTCCTGCATGTTCTCCGCATAGTCTTCGCGTGAGGAGGCGAGGCACGTCGTGATCGCCTCGCAGAGGTCGGCGTAGAATTCCTTCTGCGTCATGTTGACCTTGAAGATCTTGCCCAGATCGCCGCTCGTGATGTCCTTCGGGTCAATGCCCCAGGCCTGGAAGTAGTCGGGCCAGTAGATGCCGCCGTTGTTCGGGATCTTCACGAATTCCCTGAGCATGGCGGCCTTGTAGGTGAGGTAGTTGTCGTCGCCCTTGGTCGGCACGACGCGGTCGACGCCGTAGCGGGCGAAGTCCCAGTTGTCGAACGCGACGTAGGTCACGAGGTCGTTTTCATTGACGAGATTCTGGATGTTGTCATACACGCGGCCCTGCACCTGCTCTTTCATCGCGCCCATGGGCGGCTCATAGCAGTAGCAGTACAGGTCGTGCGGGCTGAGGCTGACGCCCGCGCCGAGGCTGTAACCGTTGTCGAGCGCGCCGCCGACCATATTGGACACGGCTGCGCCGCGGCTGTAGCCCGCGATCCAGATCTTCACCCGGCCGGAGATGCCGGTGTCGGCGATGTAGCCGCGCAGGTAGTCGAGCACCTGGTCGCGGCCGAGGGCGAAGCCCTTATGCTCGCCCGCAGCATCGAGCCGGGCGTTGCCGCCCCACTCGGCGTGGTAGTTGTTGCCGCGCACGCCGACGGCGATGAGCGTGTAGCTGCCACCGTTGTCGCGGATGGTCTTGCTGGCGCAGCTGATGCCGATAGAGTCGGCCTCGGCGGGCTGGAACATCCATTTGTTCGACTGGATATTCTCAAAGCCGCACTGCTCGGCCATGGACACGAAGTTGCGGTTGCCGGTGGCGTAGTTGTCCGTCTTTTCGGAGTCCTTGCTCGTATAGGCCGCGAACGCGAGGCCCATGGACATCAGCGCGAGATCCTTGCGGTACGTGTAGCCGCTCCGGGTGAACAGATCGTCGCTGTACGTAAAGGCCGCTTCATAGTCGTGGGTGTCGATCCCGTGACCGGAAGCGTAGCGTACCGTGACGGTCCTGGCGTCCCCCGTGTCCGCCGCGGCGGCGGCCGGCACGAGCGACACGGTCAGCACCAGACACAGCAGCAGGCTGATGATGCGCTTTTTCATGTTCTTTCTCCTCCCATTTTTGTCGGTCTGCAAGTTCAGATACAACCAATTTTATTATACGTATGAAAAATGGAAATAGCAAGGAGCAATTTCAATCCGCCTGTTCAGGCCCGGCAAAAAAATGCCCCGCAGCGCCCATGGGCGCTGCGGGGCAGAAAATGTGCGGTGTTTATTGCCGGAACATGGTGTAAGCGCGGCCGTCGCCGACGGCGTCGGCGATCATCATACGGTCGCTGAGCACGGAAAAGCGGTAAAACGCCACGGCGTCTTCGCCCGTTCCGGCGTAGATGGCGCCATCGCGCAGGGAGCATTCCTTCCCGCTCAGGCCGGGCAGGGAGCAGGTCACCGTGCCGTCGTCGGCAACGGTCAGCTCGCCCGCGTCGCTGCTCCAGCTTCCGGTCAAAAACGCCTGCGCGTAGCTGTCGTCGCGCATGATGACCTGATTGGTGTCGGAAAAGCCGATAAGCTCCATAAGCTTCTGCGCGGCCTGCGCGTTGGTCATGCCGGCAGCCAGCGCAAGCTGGCCCAGGCTGTCGCACAGGTGGGCGTTGGTGAGAAACAGGCGCTTGTCGCTGTCGGAATAATTGCGCGCGGCGAGCACGGTGTAGTCTGCCAGCGCGGTCTGGTAATCCTGCGCGCTGTAGGCCTCCGCGGCCGCGGCGTAGATCTGCGGCAGGCTCTTGGCCTCTATGGTGTCGAGCACGCCGCTGTAGGCCGCAAGGCCTGCGTCGGTGTAGGTCTCGCGCAGGTCGTCGAGATACATGAGCGCCTGCGTGTACTGCCCGGCCTGATAGAGCCGGCCGGTTCGGATGATCTCCGTGCGCAGGCTATTGTCCCCGGCGGGAAAGAGCTTGACGTCGCCGCGCAGGGTCTCGGCGGTGTCAAACTGGAAGTTGCAGATCGCGTCCTTGACGCGGCTGTTCACGGCCGCGTCCTGCGAGGCGACGACGGCGAATCCCGCGCCGACGGCGATGAGCACGATGGTGATGCCGATGAGCAGCGCACGCAGCCGTTTGTTGTTCCAGATCTTTTCGTGCAGGACCGGCCGCCCGCACTGCGGGCAGCGGCGCGCGCCCTGCGGCAGCTCCGCATGGCATTCGCGGCATTGCATATGCTGTTCCCCCCTCACGATGGTCGCGCCTTTTTTGACACAAACCAGACGCAACGCTCATTATAGCCGATTCCGGTGCGCAGTGCAAGCCGCGCGGCGGGAAAAGCCGCGAAAACCTGTCAGGAACGCGCTAAGAAAGCGGTAAGGAAAATTGCGCACATGGCGCTGTTTGTCCGCTTGACATCCGGTGCGGATCCGGTAAAATAAACCTGTAACCGGTATTGCCGCCAATCTGTCCGGCGCCGAAGTGTGTGCGGCGGCGGAACATCAAGAAAGGGGTAAAGCAGCATGAACGCAAATGCATTCGTCCACTGGGGCCTCGGCCTCGCATCCGACATTCTGGAGATCTGCAAGGAGGGCAAGGCTGCCGCGATCGTTGACGCGATCGACAAATGGTATCCCGAGCTCCTGTAAGCAGAAACAGGAAAAATGGTCCCCCGGAGCATCGCTCCGGGGGATTTTTTGTGTCGAACCGTACCGATTGGGTGAATAACCACGCACGCAGAGGTTGAAATCCGGCGAAATGCGCGCTATACTATCGCCAGACCAGATCCCACTGGTCATTGTTGCTGTAAGGAGCATATTCTCATGCAGAAGTTTGAAAAGCACAGCCCGGTCGTCGTGACCGAGGTCACGACCAAGCACGAGCTGCGCCAGTTTATGCAGTATCCCAATCGGCTCTATGCCGATAATCCGAACTACATTCCCTCATTCTACGGCGATGACCTCTCGGACTGGACGCCGGGCAAAAACCCCGCGTTTGATTATTGCGAGGCGCGCTGCTGGCTGGCCCGGCGCGACGGAGAGATCGTCGGCCGCATCGGCGCGATCCTCAGCCACAAGGCCAATGACAAGTTCGGCACGCACCGCATGCGCTTCAGCCAGGTGGACTTCGTGGACGATTCCGAGGTCTCGGCGGCGCTGTTCGGCACGGTCGAGCGCTGGGCGCGCGAAAAGGGCTGCGACCAGGTGCACGGCCCGCTCGGCTTCACGGACATGGACCGCGAGGGTATGCTCGTCGAGGGCTTTGACCGCCGAAGCCTGTTTTTCACCAACTACAACGCGCCGTATTATCTCGAGCACCTCACCCGACTCGGCTACCGCAAGGATGTTGACTGGATCGAGTACCGCATCACCGTGCCCGAACCGGGCGGCGCGGAGGCCGAGCGCCTGCACAAGCTCTCGGAGTTCATCCTCAAGCGCAAGCACCTGCACGTGGCCACCGTGCACCACAAGAGCGAGTACGGCCCGTTTGTCCGCCAGGTCTTTGAGTTGGTCAACGCGGCCTATGCGCCGCTCTACGGTGTTGTGGAGCTCTCGGACGAGCAGATTGAGCGCTATGCCAACAAGTTCATCCCGCTCGTAGACCCGGACTTTGTCTGCTTCGTGGTTGACGAGCAGGATCAGCTCGTGGCCTTCGGCGTCACGGCGCTTGACCCCTCGGTCGCGCTCAAGCACTCCGACGGCCGCCTGTTCCCGTTCGGCTGGGCGGGCGTGCTCAACGACCTGCACCACAGCGACACGCTCATCATGCTGCTCACGGCCGTGCGGCCTGATCTGCAGGCCGAGGGCATCAATGCCGTCATGATGGATCATGTCTGTCAGAGCTGCAACCGCCACGGCGTGCGCTTTGCCGAGACCGGCCCGATGCTCGAGCTCAATGACCACATCCTCGCGCAGTGGAAGCGGCTCGAGAAAGAGCAGCACAAGCGCCGCCGCTGCTTCATCAAGGATCTGGATCATGACGTCAACGCGGCCAACGCCGCCGCAGCGCAGACCGAGACCCCGGAGACGGAAAGCGCCGAATAACGCGGATGCGAAAGAAAAAATGACCAGCGCGCCGGCTTTGCCCGGCGCGCTGGTTCTTTTCAAGCCTTCTCCTTGCTCCTTGCGGGGAAATAGTGCATGATTTTATATGTGTTTGCGCAGCAGGGGAGCCCGAGGGGGCAAACAAAAAAGACGCTGCCGCGGCAGCGTCTTTTTCCTATCTTGTTGTTTCTCAGCCCTTCGCGCGCTCGAGATACTCGCCCACGCGGGTGTCGACGCGGATGCGGTCGCCGGGGTTGATGAACAGCGGCACCTTGATCTCAGCGCCGGTCTCGAGGGTGGCGGGCTTGGTGGCGTTGGTGGCCGTGTTGCCGGCGAAGCCCGGATCGGTGTCGGTCACTTCGAGCTCGACGAACGTGGGCGGCTCGACCAGGAACACCTTGCCCTTGTAGGAGCTGATGACGCACTCCATGTTCTCCTTCACGAAGCGGAAGTTGCTGCCGAGCGCGCTCTCGTCGATGGGGATGAGCTCGTAGGTCTCGGGATCCATGAAGTAGTAAAGGTTGCCGTCGTTATAGCTGTACTCCATCGTCTTGCGGTCGATGGTGGCGCTCTCGAACTTGGCGGTGGGGTTGAAGGACGTCTCGGTCACGGCGCCGGTGATGACGTTTTTCATCTTGGTGCGCACGAAAGCCGCGCCCTTGCCGGGCTTGACGTGCTGGAACTCGACGACCTGCATGACCTGGCCGTCCATTTCGAAAGTAACGCCGTTGCGGAAATCGCCTGCAGTAATCATATAGGAATCCTCCTCAAGAATGATCAGAATCAAAAATCTTATATAGTTTACACGATTTTGCGTGGTTTGACAAGCGGGTATTTACAGAATGATGAGATTTTTCGGGCTTCGGGTGAGAATTTCCGCGCCGTCGGCCGTCAGATGCATCACGTCCTCGATGCGCACGCCGAATTTTCCGGGCAGATAGATGCCCGGCTCGGCGGAGATGACGGTGTGCTCCGGCAGCTTCGTGTGCACGCCGGGGGCGGCGATGGGGTGCTCGTGAATGTCGAGCCCCAGACTGTGGCCGAAGCTGTGACCGAAGTACGCGCCGTAACCCGCGTCGCTGATGACCTTGCGCGCAGCGGCATCCACGCGCTCGCCGGTCACGCCGGCCTTCGCCGCGGCGATGCCGGCCAGCTGCGCATTGAGCACGATCTGGTACACGCTGCGCATCTCGTCGCTCGGCATGCCGACGGCGACAGTGCGCGTCATGTCCGAGCAGTAGCCGTTTTTGCGGCAGCCAAAGTCCATCGTCACAAAGTCGCCCGCGGCCACGCGCCGGTCGCCGGGCACGCCGTGGGGCATGCTCGTGTCCGGGCCGGTGAGCACGATGGGGTCAAAGCTCGTGCCCTCTGCGCCGAGACGCAGCATGCGGTAGATGAGCTCGGCCGCGATCTCGCGCTCGGTCATGCCGGGGCGGATGACGGTGCAGATCTGCGCGAACGTCTCGTCCGTGATCTGCTGCGCCTGATACATCATCGCCAGCTCCTCTGGCTGCTTGGCCGCGCGCAGGTTGCGGATCAGGTTCTGCGCCGGCTGCAGCTTCAGGCCGAAGAGCTGCTCATAGGCCGTGAACTCGGCATAGCTCGTTGTCTGCTCCTCGCCGCCGAGGATCTGCACGTTCGCCTCGCGCAGGATGCCCTGCACGAGCGTGCGCATCGGCGCCTCGCGCGAGCACAGCAGCACCTGGGCGATGCCGGTCAGCGCGGCGCGCGCGGCCTCGATGTAGCGGGCGTCGGTGATGAAAAATGCCTGGTGCACCGTCACGATCACGGCGCCGTCCGAGGACGGGAAGCCGGTGGCGAACCGGCGGTCGTTTTCGTCGGTGAGCAGGATGGCGTCCAGGTGCGCCTGTGTCAGTGCGCGCTGGATGCGGGCAATGTTGTTGAGCATGAAAAATACACCTCCGTGGGAATGGGTCTGCGTTCAGGATTGTGCGTCCGTGGCCGGGTCGGTCAGGGCGAGGTCATTTGCGGTCAGCGGGGCGTACAGTGCGTCGCCGTCCGTGTCTTCCAGTCCGACGGCCGACACGCCGTCGAGCGCCGTGCCGGACAGCACCAGACAGGCCAGCGCCTGCGTGCGCACGATGCCGCTCGCCGTGTCGGAGCTTGTCACCGTCAGCCAGAGCGTGCCCGCATCGTCGATGCGGTAGCCGCCGAGCGTCAGCCACCCGCGCACGGGGTTGAAGCACGTGCTGTCGCCGGGCGCCGCGCCGAGCGCGTCGATCATCACCTGCACCGGATCCGTGCCGTCGGGCACGGTGATCGTCTCCGTCTGCAGGAGGGCAGCGCCCTCTTTTGCGATGCGGTATACCGTCACGGTCTGCCGCCTGGCGCAGCCCGCGCAGCCGAGCGCGAGCGCGAGGGTCAGCAGCAGGGGAAGCCAGCGCTTCATGTCTCCGGCACCTCCTTTTGCGTCTCGGGCGCGCCGCTCGCCGCCGCGCGCGGGAACGTCACGGTAAAGCGCGTGCCGTGCGGCTCCACGCCGTCCACGGTCACGACGCCGCCGTAGAGCGCGGCCGCGTCGTGCACGATCGACAGGCCGAGACCGCTGCCGCCGTGCTCGCGCGAGCGGGCCTTGTCCACGCGGTAAAAGCGGTTGAAGATGTTCGGCCGGTCGGCCTCGGGGATGCCGATGCCGGTGTCGGCCACGGACAGGATGCTCTGCTTGCCGCGCGTCTCGACACGCACGGTCACGTCCCCGCCCGGAAGATTGTACTTGATGGCGTTTTCGACGAGGTTAAAGACGATGTGGTAAATGTCGTCCTCGGACGCGCGCACGGTCACGCCCTCGCTCATGAGGCACGTGATCGTCACGCTGCTCCGGTCGGCCAGCGGGCGCAGCAGGTGCAGCGTCCCGTGCACGGCCTGCTGCAGGTCGACGATCGTCACGTCCGGCTGCACGCCGTCGTCGCGCCGCGACAGGTCGAGCAGCTTCTCGGTCGTGCGCTGCAGGCGCTCGGCCTCGCTGCCGATGTCGGCCACGAACTCGCGCATCGTCGCGCTGTCCATGTCCGCGCTCTGGGAGATGCTGTCCGACAGCAGGCGGATGGACGCCAGCGGCGTCTTGAGCTCGTGCGATGCGTCGGAGACGAACCGGCGGCGCTGGGCCTCGGTCGTCTCGAGCCGTTCGGTGAGGTTGTTGAATTCCTGCCCGAGCTCGGTCAGCTCGTCGTGCCCCGAGAGCGTCAGGCGGAAGCTGTAGTCGCCGCTCTGCACGGTGCGCACGCCGTCGGCCAGCTGCGTGATGCGCCGCGTGAGCATCTTGATGGAAAACCACAGCACCACGAGCGCGGCCGCGCCGATGCCGATCGTGATCGTGGCGAGCCGGCGCTGGATGCTGCCGATGAGCGCAGCGCGCTCGCTGTCGCTCTCGCACACGTACACCGCGCCGACGGTCCGGCCTCTGTTCATGACGGGCATGGCCGCGCGGCTGAGAAACGCGCCGGTCGTGTAGTGCGAGTAGAACACGGCCTGTCCGTCGAGCGCGCGCACGAGCTCGGGGTAGAGCACGTATTTGCCGCGGATGTTGTTTTCGCTCGCGGAGTCATACACGGCCAGCCCCTCGCTGTCGGTCACGATGATGCGCGTCAGGTCGCGCAGGTCGAGCAGGGCGAGCACCTGCCGGGTGTTGTCCGGCGTGAGATTGTCGAGCAGCGACAGGGAGGACGACACGACGGCGGCGCGGTTTGTCAGCGCGCTCTGCTTTTCGGTGAATACGATGTCGCGCGAGGCGCGCGTGGGGTAGGTGTTCATGAGCGCGAGCAGGATCGCCACGAGGATCGTGAACGTCACGGCGAAGCGAAACTGCACGCTCGATACCAGCCTGTGCGGCAGCCGGAGGCGAAACGGATGCTGCTTCATCCGTCAGGCCTCGGCGAAGTAGTAGCCCACGCCCCACTTGGTGATGATGTATTCGGGTGCGGCGGGGTTGCGCTCGAGCTTCTCGCGCAGGCGGCGGATGTGCACGTCCACGGTGCGGATGTCGCCCTGATAGTCGTAGCCCCACACGAGGTCGAGCAGCTGCTCGCGCGAGTAGACCTTGCCGGGGTTGCGCATGAGCAGCTCGATGAGGTCGAACTCCTTGAGCGTCAGCTCCACGTTCTGGCCGAAGCGGTGGGCGCTGCGGCGCTCGGGGTCGATCTCGATGTGGCCGCGCACGAGCTTGCCGCCGTCCGGCTCGGCCGGGGCGGCGGGGGCCATGCTCGAGCGGCGAATGAGCGCGCGGATGCGCGCCTTGAGCTCGAGGATGTTAAACGGCTTCGTGATATAGTCGTCCGCGCCGGATTCAAAGCCGATGAGCTTGTCTGCGTCCTCGCTGCGGGCCGTGAGCATGATGATCGGCACGGTGGAAAACTGCCGGATCTGCTGGCATGCGCCGAGCCCGTCGAGCTTCGGCATCATGAGGTCGAGCAGGATCACGGCGTACTCGCCGCGGCGCGCCATGTCCACGGCGGTCTCGCCGTCATAGCACACGTCCACCTGATAGCCCTCGTTTTCGAGGTTGAATTTGATGCCCTTGACGATGGTTTTTTCGTCGTCCACAACCAGTATTTTCATCGCGGTCCCTCCGTTTGCGTCTTTTCGCGGAAATGATTTGCTTTTCGCCGCCGGAATTATTATAATGGGGCAAGACACTGCCATTTGTCCCGGCCGCGCGGCAGCGCCGTCTTCGGCCGGATATTCCATTATATCATAGTTCCATGGAGAAAGATATGAAAAAATATCGCATTTTGCCGCTGCTGCTCATCGTCTGCCTGCTGCTGACGGCGGCTTTCCCGGCCGCCGCCGCGAAAAACACCGCGGACAATTCGGCCGATACCCCCCAGAGCACCGCAAACGTCTCGTCCGACGGCGTGCCCCAGAGCACTGTCCAGGCGCAGGAGGGGTCGTATGTTTTCGGCAGCGACGCGGTCAAGTCCGCGCTCGATGAAAAGCTGCAGGCCAACTGCGTCCTGCTCGCCGACGAGGACAGCGGCCAGTATTACTATACCCGCAACATCGACGCCAAAGCCTACCCCGCGAGCCTGACGAAGATCATGACGCTCCTGCTCGCGGTCGAGGCGGTCGAGCGCGGCGACGTGAACTTGAGCGACACCGTCACCGCCTATGACGACTGCAATGCCGACATGGTCGAGGGCGCGAGCAATGCCGACATCAAGGTCGGCGAGACCATGACGTTCGAGGACTTTCTCTACTGCGCCATGATCTCCTCGGCCAACGAGGCGTGCAACGTCGTCGCGGAGTATGTCTGCGGCAGCATCTCGGCCTTCGTGCAGCGCATGAACGAGCGCGCGCAGGCCCTCGGCTGCACGGGCACGCACTTTGTCAACCCCCACGGCCTGCCGAACGACGATCATTACACCACGGCGCACGACCTCTACCGCATCACGAAAGAAGCGCTCAGCCATGAGCTCTTCGCCACGATCTGCAACACGGTCAAGCACACCGTCCCGGCCACGAACCTGTCCGACGAGCGCACGCTCTCGAACACGAACGGCCTCATCAATCCCGAGTCTCCGATGTACCGCGGCTATTATTACGAATACGCCAAGGGCGTCAAGACCGGCCACACCGATGCCGCGGGCTACTGCCTCATCTCCACGGCGGAGAAGGACGGCGTGCGCCTGCTGTGCGTCGTGCTCGGCGGCAAGGGCACGACCCGCGCCAACGGCACGACCGATTTCGGCAGCTTTTCCGACACGCTCTCGGCCTACCGCTGGGTGTTTGCCAACTACGGCTGGCGCGATATCGTCAGCGCGAGCGACCTCATCTGCGAAGTGCCCGTGCGCTATGGGCGCGACAGTGACAGCGTGACCGTCCGCCCGGCGCAGAGCATCTCGGCCGTGCTGCCGTCGGCCGATGCGGGCGGCGCGCCGCAGTTTGAGCAGCAGGTCACGCTCTATTCCGAGCGCGACGGCAAACCGCTCGAAGCCCCCGTCAAGGCGGGGGACGAGGTCGGCGAGCTCACGGTGTCGTATGACGGCACGGTCTACGGCACGGTCAAGCTCGTCGCGGCAGTCGATGTCGCCGTGTCGAAGGGGGCGTACATCGGCGGCCACCTGCGCGCCTTTTTCACGAATCCCATTGTGCTCGTCGTGCTGCTGCTCGTCGTGCTGGCCGTCATCGGCTATGTGCTGTGGCTGGCGCGCCGCCGCAAGCAGCTCGAGGTCGAGCGCCGTCGCCGCCGCCGCGCGCAGATGGAGGCCGAGGAGGCCCGCCGCCGCGCGCAGATGCGCGAGACGCTGCATGAATTCGACCGCGACCACGTCGGCAGCGGCCGCCGCTGAGCGCGCCCGCGCGCAAACGAGCCCCACCCAGAATCGCCCGCCGGAGCACCGGCGGGCGATTCTTTATCATTTGTTTACAATTCCGGCCCTCCGGACGGCCCGGACACATTGACCATTGCGGCACTTGATGCTATAATACACTGTCTAAGTATCACCATTCCGGCGCACACTGGAACTGCACGGTTCTCTCCGCCGGACAAGAGGAGCAGCTATGTGGATTTCGGATTCTTGGCAGGACTTTGCGGTGCTCGACTGTTCACGCGGTGAAAAGCTCGAGCGCTGGGGCAAATATACCCTCGTGCGCCCGGACCCCCAGGCCATCTGGGACACACCGCGCACCGACCCCCGCTGGCGCACGGCCGACGGGCGCTACAGCCGCAGCCACACCGGCGGCGGCAGCTGGGATAAGCGCACCCTCCCGCCGAGCTGGGACATCCGCTACCGGGACCTGACGTTCCGCGTCAAGCCCATGAACTTCAAGCACACGGGCATCTTCCCCGAGCAGGCCGCCAACTGGGACTACGCCATGGCGAAGATCCGCGCGGCCGGCCGCCCGGTCTCGGTGCTCAACCTCTTCGGCTACACGGGCGCGGCCACGGTCGCGTGCGCGTCCGCCGGGGCGAGCGTGTGCCACGTGGACGCGGCGAAGGGCATGGTCGCCTGGGGCAAGGAAAACGCCGCCGCCTCCGGCGTGGCCGACCGGCCCATCCGCTGGATCGTGGACGACTGCGGCAAGTTCGTCGAGCGGGAGATCCGCCGCGGCCACCGCTATGACGCCGTCATCATGGACCCGCCGAGCTACGGCCGCGGCCCGGGTGGCGAGGTCTGGAAGCTCGAGACGAACCTCTGGCCGTTTGTGGAGCTGGTGTCCGGCGTGCTGTCGGACGATCCGCTCTTTGTCATCATCAATTCCTACACCACGGGTCTGAGCCCGTCGGTGCTCACGTATCTCTCGGAGAGCATTTTCACCCGGCGCTTCGGCGGCCGCAGTGAATCGCAGGAGCTGGGCCTGCCGGTCGCGGCGTCCGGTCTCGTGCTGCCGTGCGGGGCGGCCTGCCGCTGGGAGCGCTGAGCGGAAAGGAACACCATGGAACCGATCTTACGAACCGAACATCTGACCTTTACCTACCCCGGCGAGGAGCGGCCCACGCTCGGCGACCTCTCGCTCGAGATCGCGCGCGGCTCGTTCGTGGCCGTGCTGGGGCACAACGGCTCCGGCAAGAGCACGCTCGCCAAGCACTTCAACGCCATCCTGCTGCCGACCGGCGGCAAGGTGTACGTCGACGGCATGGACACGTCCGACGAGAACAATCTCCTGTCCGTGCGCGCCACGGTGGGCATGGTCTTTCAGAACCCCGATAACCAGATCGTCGCCAACGTCGTCGAGGACGACGTGGCCTTCGCGCCCGAGAACCTCGGCGTCCCGCCGCAGGAAATACGCGCGCGGGTGGATGCCGCGCTCAAGCAGGTCGGCATGTATGATTTTCGCCTGCACGCGCCGCACCTGCTCTCTGGCGGGCAAAAGCAGCGCGTGGCCATCGCGGGCGTCATCGCCATGCAGCCCAAGTGCATCGTGCTCGACGAGCCGACGGCCATGCTCGATCCGGCCGGCCGGCGCGAGGTCATCGACACGGCCACGAAGCTCTGCCGCGAGCAGGGCATCACGGTCGTGCTCATCACGCACCATATGGAAGAGTGCATCGGCGCTGACCGCGTCATCGTGCTCTCGAACGGCGCCGTCGTTGCCGACGGTGCGCCGAAGCAGGTCTTTTCCCAGGTCGATCTGCTGAAACGGGAGGGCCTGACCGCGCCCGTCACCGTCCGGCTGCTGCACGCGCTGCGCGCGCACGGCATGGACGTGCCGCTCGACGCGCTCACGGTGTCCGACTGTGCGGACGCCGTCGCTGCCGCGCTGAAACCGTAACCACCGATCTTCACCGATAGATAAAGGAAACGAAATTATGACGCCAATCATCCGGGCGGATCATCTCCGGCACGTCTACAGCGCCGGAACGCCTTTTGAAAAAGTCGCCATCGACGATATTGATCTCGCCATCCCCGCCGGGCAGTTCGTGGGCATCATCGGCCACACGGGCTCCGGCAAGAGCACGTTCATCCAGCACCTCAACGGCCTGCTCGCGCCCACGTCCGGCACCGTGCTCTTCGACGGGGAGGACATCCACCGCAGCAAGGCCGCCACGCGCGACGTGCGCTTTCAGGTCGGCCTCGTCTTTCAGTATCCCGAGCACCAGCTCTTTGAGGAGACGGTGTATCAGGACATTGCCTTCGGCCCGAAAAATGCCAGGCTCTCCACGGAGGAGGTCGATGCCCGCGTGCGTGAGGCCGCGCGCTTTGCCGGTGTGGACGAGTCACTCTTCGAGCGCTCGCCGCTCGAGCTCTCCGGCGGGCAGAAGCGCCGCATCGCCATCGCCGGCGTGATCGCCATGCGCCCCCAGGTGCTCATCCTCGATGAGCCCACGGCCGGCCTTGACCCCGCGGGCTGCCGCAGCGTGCTCGAAAACATCGCCGCCTACCGGCGCGAGACCGGCTCGGCCGTCCTGCTCGTCACGCACAGCATGGACGACGCCGCGCGCATCGCCGACCGGCTCATCGTTTTTCACGCCGGGCACGTCGCCTTTGACGGCGCGCCGGCGGAGGTCTTTGCCCACACGCAGGAGCTGCTGGATATCGGCCTTGACGTGCCGCAGAGTGCGCGCATCGCGCAGGCGCTGCGCGACCGGGGCGTTGCGCTCCCGCCGTCGATCTATACGCTCGAGCAGCTTACGGACGCGCTGCTCACCGTCGGGAAGGAGGCGGGCGTATGCTGAAGGACGTCACCCTCGGCCAGTTTTTCCCCGGCAGCAGCATCGTGCACCGGCTCGACCCGCGCTGCAAGCTCCTGCTGACCATCGTCTATATCGCGGCGCTGTTCACGGCCCAAAGCTACGTGTCCTACGCCGTCATGCTCATCGTCACGGGCGTGTGCATCGCGCTCTCGCGCATTCCGCTGAAAGTCATCCTCCGCGGGCTCAAGCCGCTGTGGATCATCATCGCGCTCACGGCCGTGCTCAATATCTTCTTCACGCCCGGGCGCGAGCTCGTGTCCTTCTGGAAGATCACCATCACCTATGAGGGCCTCGTGCGCGCCGTGTTCATGGTCCTGCGCATCACGATGCTCATCGCCGGCACGTTCCTGCTGACGTATACCACGTCGCCCATCGCGCTCACCGACGCGATGGAGATCCTCTTCGGCCCGCTCAAAAAGCTCAAAGTGCCCGTGCACGAGATGAGCATGATGATGTCCATGGCCCTGCGCTTCATCCCCACGCTCATCGAGGAGACCGACAAGATCATGTCCGCGCAGAAAGCGCGCGGCGCCGATTTTGAGACCGGCAACCTCTTTCAGCGCGCCCGGGCGCTGCTGCCGCTGCTCGTGCCGCTGTTCGTGTCGGCATTCCGCCGCGCGGACGAGCTGGCCGTGGCCATGGAGTGCCGCTGCTATCACGGCGACGAGGGCCGCACGCGCATGAAGCAGCTCACCTGGTGCACGCGCGACACGCTTGCCATGGTCTGGAGCGCGCTCGTGCTTGCCGGCGTGATCGTGCTGGCGAGGTTCGGCCTGTGAGACGCAACATCGCCCTGCGCCTGCAGTATGACGGCACGGCCTATCACGGCTGGCAGGTGCAGAAGACGGACGTCACCGTCGCCGAGACCCTCGAGCGCGCGCTCACGAAGGTCTGCGGCGAGCCGATCAAGGTCGTCGGCTGCGGCCGCACGGACGCGGGCGTGCACGCTAAGCGCTACTGCGCCAATTTTCGCACCGACTGCACGATCCCAATCGACCGCGTGCCCCTCGCGGTCAATGCCCGCCTCCCGGCGGACATTGCCGTGGTCGACGCCGTTGCCGCGCCGGAGGACTTCAACGCCATCGGCTCGTGCATCCAGAAAGAATACGTCTATCAGATCTACAATTCCCGCATCCGCGATGCGTTTTTGGAGCACCGCGTCTGCTTTTATCCGCAGCCGCTGGATTTTGCGCGCCTCGCGCGCGCCGGCCGCGCCTTTGAGGGCACGCACGACTTTGCCGCCGTGCGCTCCGTCGGTACCGAGACGCGCACGACCGTGCGCACGGTGCACTGGTGCCGCGCCGAGCGCGACGGCCCGCTCATCTCCATCGCCGTCTGCGCCGACGGCTTCCTGTATAATATGGTGCGTGCCATCGTCGGCACCATGGTCTATGCGTCCTACGGAAAGATCGAGCCGGAGGCCATCCCGGCGCTGCTGGCCACGCGCGACCGGCGGCTCACAGGACCGACCATGCCCCCGCAGGGGCTGTATCTCAACCGCGTGTGGTACGACGGCGCCGTCGGCGATATGATGAATCAGGCCTGACGCCGCGTCCGCCCGGCGGATAGGGGAGGAATGTCCATGAACGACCACCCAAAACACAATCCCAGGCTGCGGCAGACCGTCATCGTGGCGGTGTGCGTGCTGGCCGTGCTGCTGTTTTTGTATCTGCTGCTGCGCGACCGGCCCGGCTCGGCGAGCGACTATCTGGACGACAGCGCGCCCTACACGTTCGACTCCAGCGCCAGCCGCACCTTCCGCACGGTGGACAGCCGCCTCGCGGTCGTGTCCTCGAGCGGCCTGCAGCTGCTCGATGAAAACGGCAAGACCGTCCTGCACGAGATCTTCACGCTCTCGCAGCCGGGCATCTCCGTCGGCGGCGAGCGCGTGTGCGCCTATGACATCGGCGGCACGACGCTGTGCGTGGCGGACTTCAAGGGCAATAAGACCGATATCGAGCCCGCCGGCGAGATCATCAGCGCCGACCTGAGCGACAGCGGCTATCTCGCCGTCTGCTCGGACGCCGCGGGCTATAAGGGCGCCGTCACGGTGTATGACGCCTCCGGCAAGGCCGTCTATGTCTGGTATTCCGGCACGGGCTACCTCGTGCGCGCCGCCGTGAGCCCGGACGGGAAGTATCTCGCCGCGCTCTGCCTGCAGGATTCCGGCAGTGTCGTGCACACGTTCGCGCTCACGAGCGAAGACGAGCGCGGCAGCGCCGCGTGCGCCGATGAACTCTTTGCCGACCTCTTCTGGCGCGGCGGCAAGGTCTGCTGCGTGTCGCAGACGCGCCTGGCCTTCTTTGACGATAACGCAAAGCTCACCGCCGAGTACCCCTTCGGCGACCTGTACCTGTATGACTACGCCGCCGAGGGCGACGGCTTTGTCACCCTCGCGCTCAGCCGCTACCGCTCCGGCAGCGCCGAGCAGCTCGTCACGGTCAATGCCTCCGGCAACGAACTCGGTAAGTGCGAGACCACCGGCACCGTCACGAGCCTGTCGGTTAACGGCAAGCAGGTGCTCGTGCAGTACAGCGACCGGCTCACGCTCTATAACCAGCAGCTCGATGAGATCAAGTCCGTCGAGCAGAACCTGCTCGGCGTCCGCCGCTCGGTGCTGCTGCGCCGGGGCGCGGCGCTGCTCCTGAGCGGCTCGAGCGCCGAGGTGCTCGCCTTCTGACCCCCGCAGTCTAGAGAGAAAGAACAGGGATACACCCATGAAGATCGTATTGACAGTGGTGCTTGCCGCCATTTTTCTGGCCGCCGTTTGGAGCGGCTACCGCCGCGGGCTGATCCTCAGCGCCGCGCAGCTTGCCGCCATCGTCGTCGCGCTCTACGGCGCGGCGCTGCTCGCGGGCCTGTTTTCCGACCGGCTCCTGCCGGTGGCGGAGCCGTTTGCCGGCGGGTACTTTGAGGGCCAGCTCGACGTGGTCGCCACGGAGCTGCCGGATAACGACGCCGGCCTCTCGGGCGAGGACTGGGTCGCCGCGCACCCCGACACCGCGCAGGAATACGCCGAGCAGTGCTTTGCCGCCGCCGGCGTCACCGGCCGGCCGGCGCGGCGCATGGCCAGCGCCGCGCTCGCCATGCGCGACGAGCAGGACATCACGCTGCGCGCCGCCATGACGCAGGTCTACTGCGCGCGGCTGTGCTATGTGCTCGTCACGTCCGTCGGCTTTTTGCTCATTCTGCTCATTCTGGCCGCGATCGGCAACCTGCCGAACCTGGCCTTTCAGCTCCCGAACCGGGAGAAACTCAACGACATTGGCGGCGCCGCCTTCGGCGCGGTCAACGGCGTGTGCTTCGGCATCCTGCTGTGCTGGGCATTGCAGTTTGCCGGGCCCGTCATCGGCCGCGACACCCTCGCGCACACCGCCCTGGCAAAAGCGCTGCAGGCCATCGACGTGCTCACGCTCGGCGTGGGCGTGTGACCGGCGCGTACGGAATCTATCGAACAGGAGAACCAGTCTATGCAGCCTACACTCTGCTCCCGCTGCAAGAAAAACGTAGCGGTGATCTTTATCACACGAATTGAAAACGGAGAGTCCCACAATGAGGGCCTGTGCCTGCGCTGCGCGCGCGAGCTGCACATCAAGCCCGTCGATGAGATGATGGAAAAGCTCGGCATCTCGGACGCCGATCTCGACAATCTCACCGGCGACGTGGCGGAAATGCTCGGCAGCATGGGCATGCTCGGCGGCGACGACGCGGCCGATGCGGATGCCGACGCTTCCGATGCCGACACCGACGAGGACGACGGCAAGACCGCGACCTTCCCGTTTCTCAACCGCCTCTTCAACCAGAATCCGCCCCCGGCGCAGGACGCTGCCGCCGCCGCGTCCGAGCCGCCGCACGCCGACGGCAGCGCGGCCGATAAGCGCGGCGCTGCCCCGCGCAAGCTCAAGTTCCTGAATAATTACTGCATCGACCTCACGCAGCGCGCGCGCGACGGCAAGCTCGACGCCATGGTCGGCCGCGCCGAGGAGCTCGAGCGCGTCATCCAGATCCTCAACCGCCGCCAGAAGAATAACCCCTGCCTCATCGGTGAGCCCGGCGTCGGCAAGACGGCCATCGCCGAGGGCCTCGCCCAGCGCATCGCGGAGGGCAACGTGCCCTATAAGCTGCGCGACAAGCAGGTCTACCTGCTCGACCTCACGGCGCTCGTGGCGGGCACGCAGTTTCGCGGGCAGTTCGAGAGCCGCATGAAGGGCCTCATCGAGGAGATCCGCCGCGTCGGCAACATCATCCTCGTCATCGACGAGGTGCACAACATCGTCGGCGCGGGCGACGCCGAGGGCAGCATGAACGCTGCCAACATCCTCAAGCCGGCGCTCTCGCGCGGCGAGATCCAGGTCATCGGCGCGACGACGTTCGCCGAGTACCGCAAGCACATTGAAAAAGACGCGGCCCTCGAGCGCCGCTTCCAGCCCGTCACGGTGGCCGAGCCGAGCATCGACGACAGCGTCGAGATCCTCAAGGGCGTGCGCCGCTATTACGAGGACTTCCACGGCGTCGTCATCCCGGACGACATGTGCCGCCTCGCCGTCGTGCTCAGCGAGCGCTATATCACCGACCGCTTCCTGCCCGACAAGGCCATCGACCTCATCGACGAGGCCTGCTCGGACGTGAACCTGAAAAACCCCGACCTCATCCGCGCGGACGAGGTCGAAAAGGAGATCGGCGACTACGCGCGCGAGCGCGAGCTGCTGGCCTCCGCGCCGCCGAAGACCGGCGACGAGTATGACGAGCAGGAGCTCGACCGCCGCTACGAGCGCATCGCCGAGCTGCGCAGCCGCGAGATGCAGCTGCAGACCGAGCTCGACGCCCTGCGCGCCAAGGGCCGCCCGGAGCTCACGGCGGATAACCTCGCGCGCATCATCGAGCTCTGGACGAAGATCCCGGCCGCGAGCATCCGCGCCGATGAGTTCGAGCAGCTCGCCGGTCTCGGCGACCGGCTGCGCGCGCACATCGTCGGACAGGATCAGGCCATCGACACCGTCTGCGCCGCCATCCGGCGCAACCGCGTCGGCCTGCAGGCCAAGCGCAAGCCCGTGAGCTTTCTGTTCGTCGGCGGCACCGGCGTCGGCAAGACGGAGCTGGTCAAGCGCCTCGCCGACGAGCTCTTCCACGCGCCCGAGTCGCTCATCCGGCTGGATATGTCGGAGTATATGGAGAAGTTTTCCGTCTCGCGCATGATCGGCTCGCCCCCGGGATACGTCGGCTATGACGAGGCCGGCCAGCTCACGGAGAAGATCCGCCGCCGCCCGTACTCCGTCGTCCTCTTCGACGAGATCGAAAAGGCGCACCCGGACGTCATGAACCTGCTGCTGCAGATCCTCGACGACGGCCGCATCACGGACGCGCAGGGCCGCACCGTGAATTTTGAAAACACGGTCATCATCATGACCACGAACGCCGGCAGCAACACGCGCACCGGCGCGCTCGGCTTCGGCCTGAGCACGGACGATCAGAGCCGCGAGCGCGCGCAGCGCGCCCTCAATGAGTTCCTGCGTCCGGAGTTTCTCAACCGCATCGACGAGATCGTCTACTTCAACCACCTCACGGAGGAAAACTTCCGCGCCATCGCCGCCCTCATGCTCGACGAAGTGCGCGCCGCCATGGCCGAGCGCGGCATGACCCTGCACTGGACGCCCGCCGTCATCGACTACCTCGTCCGTAAGGGCTACAGCGAGACCTACGGCGCGCGCAACCTGCGCCGCACCATCCAGCGCGACGTGGAGGACGCCGTCGCTTCCGCCATCGTCGCCCGGCGCAAGGCCGCCGGAGACATCGGCATCGACGCGCAGGACGATCACATCACTGTTACCATCGACAACAGGGAGGTCAACGCATGAACCGTTTGGAAATTATTCAGGGCGACATCACGAAGTCGGATGTCGACGCTATTGTCAACGCCGCCAACTGCTCGCTGCTCGGCGGCGGCGGGGTGGATGGTGCCATCCACATGGCCGCCGGCACCGGCCTGCTCAACGAGTGCCGCGGCCTCAACGGCTGCCGCACCGGCGAGGCGAAGATCACCCGCGGCTACCGCCTGCCGGCGCGCCACGTTATCCACACGCCCGGCCCGCGCTGGCGCGACGGGCAGCACGGCGAGCCCGAGCTGCTGGCCAGCTGCTACCGCAACAGCCTGCGCCTTGCGAGCGAGAACGGCTGCCATACGGTCGATTTCCCGTCCATCAGCACGGGTATCTACCATTTCCCGCTGGATCAGGCGGCGCAGATCGCCGTGCGCGAGATCACGGCCTACCTCGCCGACCATCCCGAGATCACGCGCGTGCGCATGGTCTGCTTTGACAGCCGCACCCGCGCCGCATACGCCGCCGCGCTGGCCGCGCAGGAATGCGCCGGCTGACGCTCACCGTCACGCCGGAGCAGGCAGGCCGCACGGTCAAAAGCCTGCTCCGGCGTGAACTGCGCATGGCCGACGGGGCGATCGCCCGCGTCAAGACCGTGCCGGACGGCATCTGCCTCAACGGCGCGCACGCCCGCACCGTCGACCGCGTCGCGGCGGGGGACACCCTCACCGTGCGCATCGACGACAAGCGCTCCGGCGGCCGCTTCACGCCCGTGGCCGTGCCGCTGGACATTTTGTATGAAGACGCCGACCTGCTCGCGCTCAATAAGCCCGCCGGCATGGCCGTGCACGGCGGGTACGACCGCGGCGACCCCACGGTCGCCAACGCGCTGGCCGCCTATCTCGGCCCGGACGCCGTTTTTCACCCCGTCAACCGGCTCGACCGCGGCACGTCCGGCGTCATGCTCGTCGCCCGCAGCGGCTATGTGCACGACCGGCTGCGCTGCGTGCTGCACACCGACGGCTTCCGGCGCACGTATCTCGCCGTCGCCTGCGGTGTTGGCCTGCCGGTAAGCGGCACGATCGACCTGCCCATCGCCCGCGCGGACGACGGCACGACCCGCCGCGCCATATCACCGGACGGCCAGCCGTCCGTCACGGACTACACCGTGCTTGCCGAGCGGGACGGGTACACGCTCCTGCGTGTCACGCCGCGCACTGGCCGCACGCACCAGATCCGCGTCCACTTCGCCGCGCTCGGCCATCCGCTGCTCGGCGATGCGTGCTACGGCGGCGATGCGTCGCTACTCGCGCGCCCCGCGCTGCATTCGGCCGCGGCCGATCTCACGCAGCCCGTCACCGGGCAGCTCCTGCACATCACCGCGCCGGTCCCGGACGACCTGCGCGTGTTTGGTTTTGAGAGGTACTTATGAAGAAACGCTCCATCACGATCCTGTATAATTCGCCCGTTATCCTCACGTTCGCGCTGCTGAGCCTGCTCGCGCTCGGCCTCGGCAAGCTCACCGACGGCTGGACGACGCAGAACCTCTTTTGCGTCTACCGCTCGCCGCTGACGGACTGGCTGACCTATCCGCGCTTTTTCCTGCACGTGCTCGGCCACCCGGATTTTGCCGCCTACTGCAGCAACATCGTCATGCTGCTCGTCGTCGGCCCGACGGCGGAGGAGCGCTTCGGCGGCAAGCGCATCCTGCTCGCCATCGCGCTCACGGCGCTCGTCACGGGGCTGGTGCTGTGGTTCTTCTTCCCGAACAGCGCGCTCATGGGCGCGTCCGGCGTCGTGTTCATGCTCATCGTGCTCGCGTCGTTCGCAGGCATGCGCACCGGCACGATCCCGCTCACGCTCATCCTCGTGCTCATCCTCTACCTCGGCAGCGAGATCTTTCAGGCTGTCACCGGCACGGCCGGCCTCGCCCAGCTCACGCACATCGCAGGCGGCGTGCTCGGCATGATCTTCGGCTTCACGTGGAGCCGCGGAAAGCGGGGCGCGCGATGACCGTTCTCGTCAGTGCCTGCCTGCTCGGCGTCGCCTGCCGGTATGACGGCGCGTCCAAGGGCCTTCCTGACAGCGTTTTGCGCGAACTGATGGCCCGGCATACACTCGTGCCCGCCTGTCCGGAGCAGCTCGGCGGCCTGCCGACGCCGCGCGCCCCGTCCGAGCGGCTGGGCAGCCGCGTCGTTGCGCGCACCGGCGCCGACGTCACGGACGCCTACACCCGCGGCGCGCAGCAGACGCTCGCCATCGCGCAGCGCTTCGGCTGCACGGCCGCCCTGCTCAAGCAGCGCAGCCCCTCGTGCGGCAAAGGAGAGGTCTACGACGGCACGTTCACCGGCACACGTGTGTCCGGCGACGGCGTCACCGCGGCGCTTTTGTCCGCGCACGGCATCCGCGTCTACGGGGAGGACGACGTTGCGGAGCTGCTGAGCCTGTAATTATGTAAATCGAATTATGTCAACTTGCAGCGCGCTGTCCGGCGCGCTGCTTTTTGTATGTCATAAAAACTTAAAAAAGTTGAAATCGCCGGGAAATATGTTGAAAAATCACCGCCGTCCGGTATAATGAGATCATCGCATACCCCACAGGAAAACAGGGAGGAGAAAACCATGCGCAAACGCCTTTTGTCTCTGCTGCTCGTGCTTGCGTGCGTGCTGACGCTGGCCGTCGTGCCGGTCGTCGCCGCAGAGCCTGACCCCGTGCAGCCCACCGCCTCCGTAACGGAGCCGACGCCCACGACCGATCCCGAACCCAGCCCGGAACCCAGCTCTGAGCCTTCGCCCGAGCCGACGTCCGCGCCTTCGCCCGAGCCCTCGCCCGTACCGACGCCGTCCGGCCCGTGGTATCAGGCGGCGCTGGATTTTGCCCGCGATCACCGTATCCTGCTCGGCGATCCCAGCGGCAACATGATGCCGAATGACAACGCCACGCGCGCCCAGATGGCCGCCATGCTCGTGCGTGTCTTTGGCTGCACGGCGGGCAAGGACATTGCGCATTTTACCGATGTCAGTACCACCGCCTGGTACTATTCGGAGCTGAGCACCGCCGCGCAGATGAACATCTTCAGCGGCTACGGTGACGGCACGATGGGGCCGAACCGCAGCATCACGCGCCAGGAGGCGATGGTCGTCATCGCCCGCGCCTTCGCCGTGCCCGACGGTACGGCCGCCGACATTCAGGCGTTTCGGGACGCTTCGTCCGTCAGCAGCTGGGCGGTTGCCAAGGTGGGCGGCCTGGTCAAGGCCGGCATCGTCAACGGCGATAACGGCAGCCTGCACCCCACGGCCAGCATCACCCGTGCCGAGATCGCGCAGATGCTCTATAACCTCGGCCTGCAGTTTTGCTCCGATGCCGCTGCGCTCCCGGCCTCCGGCCGCGTCATTTATACCGGCGCCGCGCCCCTGACGGCGGACGCCTTCACCGGCACGCTCTACCTCGGCGGCCCTGCCGGGCGTGACCTCGGCGGTATGAACATTACCGGCACGCTCGTCGTGCGCACCGACCCGAACGGCACCGTCACCGTCGGCGGCACGGTCGACACGCTCGCCGTCGCGGCCGAGGATACGACCGTCGCGGGCGCAGGCCGCGCTGCACTCGTGCGCCTGCTTGCGCGCGGCTGCACCGTCACGCTCGCGGCCGACCGCACCAGCGCGGAGTATGCCCCCATGCTCCGCGGCGCCGGCACGTTCGTGACCGATCCCGTGCCCGCGCTCTCGCCGGAGCGCCGCGCGGTCGACCTGTACGTGACCTATGGCTCTTTCCCGGCCGAATACCGGACTACGCCGGGCGAGGCGACCCTCATCTGGTACATCGACGGTGTGCGGCAGCCCACGCGCACCTACACGCTCGACGGCAGCTACTTCACGCCGGGCTTCCACATTGCGGAGTCCGTCTGGAAGCGCAATATGCCCGCGCAGCACACCGTGGAGATCCTGCTTATGTGCGGCACGGACGTGATCCGCACCACGTTCATCGTCCCGGTCAACAACTATACGGACGCGGAGTATGCGCAGCTCCAGAGCGCGCAGTACCCCTACAAGCTCGAGGTCGTGCGCAACCAGTGCACAGTGCTCGTGTACGGTCTCGATAAGAGCGGCGACTACTCCATCCTCCACCACGCGTTTGTCTGCGGCCCCGGCCAGACCACGCCGATCGGCACGTTCCGCACGCCGTTCAAGGCAGCCTGGCATCCGCTGCAGGGCTGCTGGGGGCAGTACTGCACGCAGATCACCGGAAACTATCTCTTCCACTCCTCGCCGTACAACAGCCCAAATAAAAACGACCTGTCCTACCGGCTGTATAACCAGCTCGGCACAGTCTGCTCGCACGGCTGCGTGCGCCTGACGGTGGCGGACGCGAAGTGGATCTATGACAACTGCCCGCTCGGTACGACGGTGTCGATCTACAACGCCTCGTCTCTCCCCGTGCCGAAGCCGTCCGCTCCGTGGCTGGACATCTCCAGCCCGAACCGTGGCTGGGACCCGACGGACCCCGACCCGGCCAACCCCTGGCACAAGTAAGCACAGACAGGCACACAGCAGACTGCGAGCCTGTCGCCGAAAAACATCCCCCGGAGCATCGCTCCGGGGGATGTTTTCATGCCGGTTGGGGAGATTGCGCGCGGGCGATGCGGATGAAGTCCGCCAGCACGCTCCACGGGTAGGCGCGCTTTGCGTCGCCGAAGCTGATGGGGTAGGCCATCGTGTCCGGCATGCGCAGCACCTCCAGCCGGCCGTGCGGCTGCGCTGCCAGCAGCAGCCGCGCCAGATTCTCGGGGCAGAAGCAGGCGCCCGCGCCGCTGGCTTCGGCCGGCGCGCCGGAGCAGAGCCTGCTGGCCGCGTGCTACCTGTATCTGATCCCGCTGTGCTCGCTCGTGCACAGTCTGCTGCGCCGAAGGCGGCGCGCCATCGCCTGACTTGAAAACTGCGCCGAATGTGGTACAATAGATGCATTCTGTACGAAATTCGGGAAGGAGGGCGTACCATGGAGCGGACGGAGCTTCCGATCGCGGTGTTTGATTCCGGCCTCGGCGGCATCAGTGTCCTGCGCGCGCTCGTGCAGCGCCTGCCGGGGGAGGACTTTCTCTATTTCGGCGACTCGGCCAACGCCCCCTACGGCGTGCGTCCGGTCGCGGAGGTCCGCCGCCTGACGCAGGATGTCATTGGCCGGCTGTATGACCGCGGCATCAAGGCCGCCGTCATCGCCTGCAACACGGCCACGAGCGCGGCCATCGGCCCGCTGCGCGCCGCCTTTCCGGACATCCCCGTCATCGGCATTGAGCCGGCGCTCAAGCCCGCCGTGGCGCACCACCGGCGCGTGCTCGTGCTGGCCACGCCGCTGACGCTGCGCGAGGAGAAGTTCGTCGCGCTCATGCACCAGTGCGCCGGCTGCGCTGAGATCGTGCCGCTGCCGTGCCCGGAGCTGGTGGAGTTCGTCGAGCGGGGCGAGCTCGATTCTCCCGCGCTCACGGCCTACCTCGCGCGGCAGCTCGGCCCGTATGCCGGCCGCGTGGATGCGGCCGTGCTCGGCTGCACGCACTTCCCGTTCGCCCGCCGGGCCATCCGCGCCGCCCTCGGCGGCAATGTTACGCTCTACGACGGCAGCGACGGCACCGCCCGCGAAACGCTGCGCCAGCTCGTGCGCCGCGGCTGGGTCCGCGGCGGCAGCCACGGCGCCGTCACGCTGGAAAACAGCCTCCCGTCCGAGCTGCCGCTCAGCCGCCGGCTGCTCGCTCTGCCCCGGGAGGACTGACGGCCTATGCAGATCGAACGCATTCCCTTTCCGCCCATCGGTTCCAATATGTACGTCGTCACGCAGGGGCGCGACGCGATCGTCCTCGACCCCTGGCCGGACGAGGCGACCATGCAGCGCCTGCAGGGGTATCACGCGCTGATCGTGCTCACGCATGAGCACGTTGACCACATCTCCGGCCTCGGCCGGATGCAGCGCGCGCTCTCGGCGCGCACCCTCTGGCAGGAAAACTGCACCCCCTGGCTGCGCAACCCCGGCAACACGACGCCTGTGCTGCTCGCGGCGCTGAGCGTGTCGCGCGGGGCGGAGGCACGTGACTTTCTGCGCGGCCTGCACCTCAAGACCGAGACGTATGCCCCGGACATGACCTTCGGCGATCACATCGCGCTCGACTGGGGCGCGCTGCACCTCGAGGGCTACGCCACGCCCGGCCATTCGCGCGGCAGCGCGTGTTACCGCATCGGGCCGGACGCCTTTTTCAGCGGCGACTCGCTCGTGCCGGGCTTTGCCGTCATTACGCGCCTGCGCGGGGGCGACGCCGCCGTGCTCATGGACAGGACCGTGCCGTTTCTGCGCGCGCTGCCGCCGGAGCTCACGCTCTATCCCGGCCACGGCCGCTGCGGCATGTCGCTCGGCGAGGGGCTCGGGAGCATGGACTGGTGAGCGGCGCGACGGCCGCATCCGCCGGGGCGCGGATCGCCGCAAAAAGGCTTGACACACGTGTAAAATTATGCTAGACTAATCCTAGCAGTTTAGGGTAAAAGTTTTTTTGTGGGATTTTTTGCGATGGCCTCCGGGGGCCATCTCCTTTTAAAAAAACCGCGCCGCCGCGAGAAAAATGCTTGACACGCGCGGGCGCATCTGGTATTCTATTGTAGCGCTCCAAAGACAGCAGGTGGCTTGACCGCGGAAATCCTGCCGAGGATGCATCCATTATGATGTTTCTTTTTCTGTTTCCGGGGCTTTGGCCGCGGAAATTTTTTTGGGCGTGTATCTTTCACACGGAGGTGAAATCACACTATGCCGAACGCAAAAGTTCTCAGCGAGAAGCAGGCGATCGTCGCCGCTCTGACCGAGCGGCTCAAGGGCGCCAGCGCCGGCGTGTTCGTCGATTACAAGGGCATCACCGTCGATGAAGACACCAAGCTGCGCACCGAGCTGCGTCAGAATGACGTGGAGTATTCCGTCGTCAAAAACACCCTGACCCGCTTTGCGCTCAAGGACGTCGGTCTCGAGGCAATGAGTGATCTGCTCAATGGTACGACTTCGCTCGCAACCAGCACGGCCGATCCGATCGTCCCGATCCGCATGATCCACGACATGAGCGAAAAGATGGCGAAGGACGAGAAGTTCATCGTCAAGGGCGCGTTCCTCGAGGGCAAGGTCCTCAGTGACGCTGAGATCGCGGAGATCGCGCAGCTCCAGAACAAGGATGCGCTGTACTCCAAGGTCCTGGGCACGATGCTGGCCCCCATCACGGGTCTGGCCGTCTGCCTGAACCAGGTCGTCGAGCAGATGGGCGGCGCCGCCGCACCTGCCGAGGCCGAAGCTCCCGCCGCCGAATAAGGCGACCACTTCACTTAACTATTTAGGAGGAAAATTACCATGGCTAGCGAAAAAGTCACTGCTATGATCGAAGAGATCAAGGCTATGTCCGTCCTCGAGCTGTCCGAGCTCGTGCACGAGATCGAAGATGTGTTCGGCGTTTCCGCCGCTGCCGCTGTTGCCGCCGCTCCGGTGGCCGGCGCTGCTGCTGCCGCCGAGGAGAAGACCGAGTTTGACGTCGTTCTGACCGGCTTCGGCGATCAGAAGATCAAGGTCATCAAGGCCGTCCGTGAGATCACCAACCTGGGCCTGGCGGAAGCCAAGGCGAAGGTCGAGGGTGTCCCCTGCGCCATCAAGGAGCAGGTCTCCAAGGACGAGGCCGAGGAGCTCAAGAAGAAGCTCGAGGAAGTCGGCGCTTCTGTCGAACTCAAGTAATCGACCCTTACACAGTCAAAAACCTCCGTGCCGCTCGGCACGGAGGTTTTTTGCGTATGGCGGAAAACCATAAAGGTTTTCCGCCAAAAGGCTTGCAGTCTGCTGCGCACAGACTTTGTACGCCGATGGCGCACAAAGTCCACACTTGCAGCCTGAAAAGTATTTTCTCTCACGCACATGTCGTGGGAGAAAATGATTGCACTTTTTTGCTGCCTGCGGGAGGCCACCTCTGCGAGGTTTTTTTGACTCGCTGAAACGCCTCCGTTCCACCCGGTGCGGAGGGCCTTGCACTTTCATTCGCACTGCCACTGGTATCGCCGCAGATCCACGTGCTGCGCGTCGCGCAGGGTCACGCCCTCGCGCGCGAGCAGCGCCGCCTGCGCGTCCCAGCCGGGCACGAGCCGCCCGCTGTGATCCACCACGCGGTGGCACGGATAGTCGCCGTAGCGCTCGGCCTGGCTGAGCACGCGGCCGACCAGCCGCGCGTTTTTCGGCCGGCCGATCAGCCGCGCGATCTGCCCGTAGGTCGCAACGTTTCCCTCCGGGATCTCGCCCACGGCGGAGAGGATCTCATAGATCAGCCGTTCGTCTGTCGCCGCTGCCATCGCGCAGCCTCCTTTCCATATGGGCATCCGCCCAAAAAACCGGACCGGCCGGCAGCAAACACGCTGCTGGCCGGTTTGTGCCTGATCCGCTGCGCTTATGCGCCGAAGCTGACGCTCTTGGCAGCCTCCACGAAGCTCGGCTCGTAGGTGTCAAAATCGTCCTTCGCGCTCGCAAACTGCACGAGCCAGAAGCCGTCGTCCGCCTGATACATCACGGCGAGGTAGCGGTACTCGACGTCCTTATCCTCGTTGTAGAAGTCATAGAGGATCGTCGGGCAGCCGTTGATGTCGTCGCCCGCGACGGGGTTGCGGCTGCTGTTGTTCTGCATGACGAGCGCGGCGTACTGCTCGAGCGTCACGTCGTTGAGTCCGGCGGCGGCGAACTGATCGTTCGTCTCGTGCAGGGCGAACACGGCGGCCGTTTTGGCGGCGTAGCACACGGTGTAGCCGTCCATGGACTGCTTGCTGAAGTCGCTCGTGAGCGTGATCGTCATGCCCTCGTCGGAGAAGGTCTTGGCCGCGGCGTCAAACGGGTTGGTGCTGCCGCAGCCGGCGAGCACGGCCACGAGCAGCAGCGTGCAGACAATGGCGGTAAAGGTACGTTTCATGTTGGTGGGTCTCCTTTTCTTTCTCTTGAAATATGACAGCGGCTCATTCGGCCGGTGTGTCCGTTTTCGGCTGGTACTGGTACGGCTCCGGATCTGGCTCGGCATAGCCGGTAGCGATGTCGAACTGCTTGGTCAGCTGCGTGAGACCGAGCTTCGTCACCATGAGCTCACCGTAGGCGAGGTCATCCTGGAAGCCGTTTTCGCGGCACTCATCCAGACCAGCCTTGGCGTCCTCGAGCTCGGAGACGCACTGCTCATACAGATCCTCGAGCTTGCCGAGCGCCGTGACGGCGTCGTCGGTGTTGCCCTCGGCGGGGCAGACGGCCTCAAAGCGGCGGCCGATGCGCACGATCGCGGCATAGCTCGCCTGCAGCATCGCCAGCGTGAGCGCGCCGGCCTGTCCGGCGGCCTCGCTCTGCTTCATGCCGGTGATCATGTCCGACACATCCCCGACCCACTGCTTGTGCACGCCCTTGAGCTGGCTCAGGCGCTCATCAATCTGTGCCGCGGGATGGCGGTTGGCGGAGTAGCCGCCCTTTTTGAGTTTACGGGTCAGACGTTCCATAGTATTTGCATCCTCCAAATGTGAATTTCGGTCAATCGTCCACGTCGAGCGCCTCAAGGCCCTTGGCGGGGATGGGGCGGCTGTCGCCGTGGCGCACAAAGAGCATCGTCACGAACGCGCCGGCCACGAAGATGGCGGCGTAGGGGAAGAGCACGGTCATGCCGAGCTTGTCCATCAGGAAACCGGAGAACATCGGCGTGACGACCTGCGCGGCCATGCTGGCTGTGTAGTAAAAGCCGGTGTAGCGGCCGACGTCGCTGCCGGAGCACATCTCCACGACCATCGGGAACGAGTTGACGTTGATGGTGGCCCAGCCGATGCCGGCGAGGCAGAACATGGCGTTCATGAGCATCGTGGGGCTCTCGGCGTTGAGAAAGGCGGCCACGCCGAACGCGACGGCCAGCATCACGACGCCGCCGAGGATGGTCTTCTTGCGGCCAATCTTGGACGCGACGATGCCGACGGGCAGGTACGCCACGATGGCGGCGGCCTGCGCGAGCATGAGCGTGAGGTTGTAGTCCTTGTGCAGGATGTTGCTCGCGTAGACGGAGTATTTCGACGTCACGGCGTTGTAGCCGAAGAACCACAGCACGATCGACAGCAGCAGGAAGATGAGCGACCGGCGCTCGGCCTTGCCGAGCTTGCCAGACCCTGCGGGCGCGTCGTCATCGCCGTTATCGATGCCGAAGCGCTTGCTGTCGGCCTGCATCTCGGTCACGAACTTCGGCTCGTTGACCGTCAGGCGGAAGATCAGCAGCGCCACCAGCATGATGCCCGCGATCACGGCGAAGTACGCCGTGTAGCTCATGAGCGAGTTGCGCACGGAGCTCGTGGCGAAGACCATGCCGATGGCCAGCACGAGGATACCGCCGGCAGTGCCCATGAGGTTGATGACGGCATTCGCCTTGCTGCGCAGCGGTTTGATGGTAACATCGGGCATGAGCGCGACGGCGGGGGAGCGGAACGTGGCCATGGCCACGAGCACGACGAGCAGCAGCACGATAAAGCCGATGAGCGCGCCGGGGTGCTGCACGGTCGTCTGGTGGGCATAGGCCTGGCGCGCGGGCACGACATAGTTCGTGTAGTCGTGGTTCGTCACGGTCTTGCCCTCGGCGGTTGTGACCTGACTCGTGATGGCGGCAAATTCGTCCTCGGTGAACGTGTCCTCGAGCACGAACGTCTCGCCGTCGGGGGTCTTGAGCGTGCGGTCGGCCTCCTGCTGGTACACGACGCGCAGCGCGGCGGGATCGTCGATGGCGGCGGCCGCGTCGATGTTTTTCAGCTGCGCATCGTCGACGAGCGACAGGCTGATGAACGCGATGGCCGCGACGATCGTGCCAAAGACGATAAACGGCGTGCGGCGGCCGCGCTTGCCGGTGTGCTTGTCGGAGATCGCGCCGAACAGCGGCAGCAGAAACAGTGCCAGAATGTTGTCGAGCGCCATGATGACGCCGGACCACGCCTGCGACATGCCGAACTTGTTCGTCAGGATCAGCGGGATGGTGTTGTCATACGCCTGCCAGAAGGCGCAGATCAGGAAAAAGGCAAAGCCAACGCAGATGGTGCGCTTGTAGTTGAGCTTCACTGGATTACCTCCATCAGTCTCTATCGGATTTGTCTCATTCTACAATACCTTGCCCGGCAATTCAACAGGCATTTGACGAAAAGCAGAAATTGTTGTTTAATAAGGACAAAGCAAACCGGCGGTCCGCGCCGCCGAAAGGAGGACTCGTTATGAATTGGAAAACTGCCTGCAAGATCGCCGCACCGGCCGCCGCCTGCGCGGGTGCGTTTGCGTTTCTCGTCGCGCCGGGCCGCGCCACGCGCGCGCAGAAAGCCCCGTTTTTGTACCGCAATTATGCGCACCGCGGCCTGCACACCGAGGACGGCACCGTGCCGGAAAACTCGCTCCCGGCCTTCCGCGCCGCGGCCGAGGCGGGCTACGCCGTCGAGATGGACGTGCACCTGACGGCGGACGACCAGCTCGTCGTGTTTCACGACGATACGCTCGAGCGCATGTGCGGCGTGCCGGGCGTCATTGATGATTTCACGCTCGCCGAGCTGCGCGCGCTGCGCCTCGGCGATACCGACTGCGTCATCCCGACCTTCGCCGAGGCGCTCGAAGCGCTCGGCGGCCGCGTGCCGCTGCTGCTCGAGGTCAAGCGCGGGCACAATAACCGCCGCCTGTGCGCGCTGACGCTCGCCGCCCTGCGTACTTACGGCGGGCCGTACTGCGTCGAGAGCTTTGACCCCACGATCGTCGCGTGGTTCCGGCGCAACGCGCCCGATATCCTGCGCGGCCAGCTCAGCCAGCCGCCGAAGGACTACGGCAAGGCGCTCAATAAGCCCGCGGCCGCCATCGTCGGAAACGTGCTCACGAACGTGATCGCCCGTCCGCAGTTCATCGCCTACAAGATCGGGCCGAAGCCGCTGAGCGTGCGCCTGTGTGAGGCCATGGGCGCCGCGCGCGCCGGCTGGACGAGCCGCGCCTGGACGCACGAGCGCGATTATGACATCGTCATCTTCGAGCACTACCGCCCCGGCGCATGGTTCCGCGCCGACATCTGAGCCGTGGGGGAGCCCGAGGGGGCAAGGCCCGCCTCGGATGAGATCTTTGCATCGCCGTCAGGCGGATGAGGTGGAAGCGTTTTGGTTTCCGCCAGTACCTCATGTATCACGTTTACACAGGATGAAAAAGCAACAGCAGCCACACCGGCGTTCGCCGGCGTGGCTGCTGTTGTTTGCTTGTGCTTGCACGTCCGCGGCGGATGCAGACCCGGACGCTGCAAAGTGGAAGAGAGAACACAAACGAGGGATTCACAACATCATTTGCAAAAAACGATGTTTACTGAACACATCCTAACATTTATGTACGGATATGTCAAGCGATTTTCAAACGTTTTTTGAATTTTTTTACGCCGTTGCGCCGCCGCGCAGGATCTGCGCCAGCTCTGCCACGTCGCGCAGGACGTATTTCGGCTGCACGTCGGACGCTTTGAGGATCGCCTCGTCCGTCTCGCCGGACATGACGAGCACGCTCTGCGCGCCCGCATTCACGGCCACGGCGATGTCGGTGTAGATCCGGTCGCCCACGCAGCAGATCTGCGCGTTCGGCACGCCGGTCTGCGCCGAGATGACGTCGACCATGTTGCGGTTCGGCTTGCCGATGTAGGTCGGCTGCACGCCGGAGGCAGCGGTCAGCAGTGCGCAGATGCTCCCGCAGTCGGGCAGCACCTCGCCGGCCGGCATGGGGCAGACCCAGTCGGGGTTGGCGGCGATGAAGGCCGCGCCGCGGCGCAGGAAGTGCACGGCCTTGTCGAGCTTTTCGTACACGAGCTCGGTGTCGAACCCGGCCACGACGATCTCCGCGCCGTCGTCCACGAGCGGGATGCCGTAGCTGAGCAGCTCGCGGCGGAACGCCTGCGTGCCGACGAGGTACACGGGTTTGCCCGCATAGTGCTGGTTGAGGTACAGCGCCGTCGCCATGCCGGAGGTGAACACGTTCTCAGCCTCGCACGGGAAGCCCAGACGCCGCAGGCGCGTGATGTAGTCCGTGCCCGCGCGCGAGGAGTTGTTGGTCAGGTAAATGTACTGCCGTCCGGTATCGGCCAGCGTGTGGATGAAGTCGACTGCGCCGGGGAACACATCGTCCCCGAGGTAGAGCGTGCCGTCCATGTCCAGCAGGAACAGGCGCGCATCGAGCAGGTCTTTCAGATCGTTCATGGGAGCCACCTCACAGAATCTTATTTTTTTCTTAACACTCTATTATACCATGAAAAACGGGCAGCACAATCCCAATTATTCTGGCGGCAGGTGTTGAAAAAAACGGCCGATGTGCTATAATATTAAAATCTGTACCGTGGGCCGCTGTTGCATGCAGGCCGGTGCGGATCTGAAGGTGTAATAAAATTTTTGGAGGCATAGATATGGCAAAGAAACAATTCAAGGCCGAGTCGAAAAAACTGCTCGACATGATGATCAACTCGATCTACACGCACAAGGAGATCTTCCTGCGCGAGATCATCTCGAACGCCTCGGACGCGATCGACAAGCTCTGCTACCAGTCGCTCACGGATGAAAACGTGGGCATGGCGCGCAGCGATTTCAAGATCCGCGTCACCCCGGATAAGGACGCGCGCACGATCACGGTGTCGGATAACGGCATCGGCATGACGAAGGAGGAGCTCGACAGCAACCTCGGCGTCATCGCGCGCAGCGGCTCGCTGAAGTTCAAGGACGGCCTCGGCGAGAACGCGCAGGAGGACGCCGCCATCGACATCATCGGTCAGTTCGGCGTCGGCTTCTATTCCGCGTTCATGGTCGCCGACAAGGTCACGGTCGTCACCCGCGCCTATGGCAGCGACACGGCCTACCAGTGGGTCAGCACCGGCGCGGACGGCTACACCATCACCGAGACCGAGAAGGACACCGTCGGCACGGACGTCATCATGCACATCAAAGAAGACGAGGCCGGCGAGAAGTACTCCACCTATCTCGAAAACTGGAAGCTCATGATGCTCATCCGCAAGTATTCCGACTATGTCCGCTGGCCGATCGTCATGGACGTCGAGCAGAGCGACTGGGTCGACACCGGCGAGAAGGACGAAAAGGGCGAGCCGAAGATGGAGATGGTCACGAAGACCGAGGAGCAGACCATCAACAGCATGGTCCCCATCTGGCAGCGCAGCCGCAAGGAAGCGACGGATGAGGAGTGCATCGCGTTTTATAAGGACAAGTTCCACGACAAGGACGACCCGCTGGCCGTCATCCGCGTCAATGCCGAGGGCCTGATTTCCTACCGCGCGCTGCTGTTCATCCCGGCCAAGGCCCCGGCGAACATGTTCACCCGCGAATCCGACCCCGGTCTCGAACTCTACAGCTCCGGCGTCATGATCATGGACAAGTGCACCGACCTCCTGCCGCCGTGCTATGCGTTTGCCCGCGGCGTGGTCGATTCGCCCGACCTGTCGCTGAACATCTCGCGTGAGATGCTCCAGCACGACCGCCAGCTCAAGCTCATCGCCACGAACCTCGGCAAGAAGATCAAGTCCGAGCTGACGAAGCTCATGGCCAACGACCGCGAGAAGTACGAGCAGTTCCACGCCGCCTTCGGCATGATGCTGCGCGCCGGCGCCGTCACCGAGACGGGCGACAAGGTCGACGAGATCAAGGACCTGCTGCTCTACCACACGAGCGAGACGAAGCTCGTCTCTCTCAAGGAATATGTCGACGCCATGCCCGCCGAGCAGACGAAGATCTACTTCGCCTGCGGCGAGAACGTCAAGCGTCTGCTCAGCCTGCCGCAGGCAGAGCAGCTGCATGAAAAGGGCTACGATGTCCTGTGCATGACCTCGCAGATCGACGAGTACTTCGTCGACACCATGAAGACCTACGCCGACAAGCCGTTTTGCAACATTGCGACCGACGACCTCGGCCTCGAGACCGAGGAAGAGAAGAAGGAGACCGAGGCCAAGCAGGCCGAGGACAAGGATCTGCTCGACTTCGTCAAGGAGACGCTCGGCGACCAGGTCGCGTCCGTGCGCCTGTCGAATAAGCTCGTGTCCAGCGCCGTGTGCCTGAGCACGGAGGGCGGCGTCACGCTCGAGATGGAGCGTTATTTCAAGAGCATGCCCGGTGCGCCGACCGATATCCGCGCCATCCGTGTGCTCGAGCTCAACGCCAACCACCACGCCTATCAGGCCATGAAGGAAGCGTTCGACGCCGGCGACAAGGACAAGGCCGCCCGCATCGCCAAGATCCTGCACGCGCAGGCGCTGCTCATCGCGGGCGAGCCGCTTGAGGATCCGGCCGCGTATTCCGAGCTCGTCTGCACGCTCATCTGATCCGATCTATCCCCCTGGCCGCCGCACTCCGGCGGCCGGGGCATCCCCATGTAAGGAGCTGTCTATGGAACCGCGTCTCGGTATCTATATCCACATCCCGTTTTGCGCGAGCAAGTGCGGCTACTGCGATTTTTATTCCTGCGCCGGCGCGGCCGACCGCATGGCGGACTATCAGCACGCCCTGCTCGAGCACATCGAAGAGAGCGCCGGGCGCATCGCCCCGGCGTACATCGACACGGTGTATTTTGGCGGCGGCACGCCGAGCTTTTACGGCGCGGCGCGCCTCATCGAGCTGCTCGACGCCGTCAAGGCCACCGGCCGCCTGCTCAAGCGCGCGGAGGTGACGGTCGAGGTCAATCCGGACAGCGTCCGCCTGCACGACCTGCGCGCCCTGCACAAGGCGGGCTTCAACCGCCTGAGCATCGGCATGCAGTCGGCCAACAATGATATCCTGAAAATGATCGGCCGCCGCCACAGCTTCCACCAGGTGGAGATGGCCGTGAAAAATGCCCGCACCGCCGGGTTTGACAACGTCAGCCTCGATCTCATCTACGGCCTGCCCAGCCAGACCCGCAGCGACTGGGCGGACACCCTCGCCAAGGCGATCGCCCTGCGCCCGGAGCACATCTCCGGCTACGGGCTCAAGCTCGAGGAGGGCACGCCTATGTACGAGCTGAAGGATTCGCCTCTCATCCCGTCGGACGACGAGCAGGCGGACATGTACCTGTGCATGGTCGATGAGCTGCGGCGCTACGGCTATGAACAGTATGAGATCTCGAATTTCAGCATACCGGGCTATGAATCCAGGCATAATCTGAAGTACTGGCAGCTCGACGACTATATGGGCTTCGGCCCGGGCGCGCACTCGTGCATCGGCCGCACGCGCTACAGCTATGTGCGCGACCTCGACCGCTACATCGCGGGCGTCCTCCACGGCGAGGACATGATCGACGAGTACGAGACCATCGGCGATTTCGAGCGCGCGGCGGAGTATCTCATGCTCGGCATGCGCACCGTGCACGGCGTGTCGCGCGCGGAGTATGCGCGGCTGTACCGCAGCGATTTTTCCGGCATCGCGCAGCAGCTGGAAACGTTCGTCCGTTCCGGCTGGGCCGTCGCGGACGGGGAGTGCTGGCACTTCACGCCGGCGGGCTTTCTCATCTCGAACGTGCTCATCGGCAAGCTCCTCGAGGCGCAGACCGAGCGCAAGGCCGAGCACAACCCGTGGATGAAGCCGCAGATCGAACGGCAGCCCCGCGCCAAGCTCCCGCCCAGCGAGGCGGAAGCGTTCCGCAATACATATCTGAATAATCCGATTTTGACAGGGAAAGACAGGGATTCGAGCAAATGAAACTCAACGGCAACACTTCCAAGCGCAGCGCGGCCGCCCGCCGCGAGGCGGCAGATTTCGCAGCGCAGGAGCGCTCGGCACACCGCAGCGGCGCCAACCGTTCCGCACAGAGCGAGGCGGCTGCCCGCCGCGCCGCCGCACCGAAGCAGGCGGCGGCCCAGCGCCCGCCCGTGCCCCGGCAGGAGCAGACGGCGCGCCGCGGCGCGCCCGACGCCCGGCAGCAGCCGGCGCCCAAAGAGAAAAAACCGCGCGGCCGCGGCGGCCGGATCGCCGTGCGCGTCGTGCTCATCGTGCTGGCCGTCCTCGTGGCGGCGGGTGCCATCGGCATGGTGCTCGTGGCGAAAAAGAGCGCCATTTTCCCGAACGTCTCTGTCTGCGGCACGGACGTCGGCGGCATGACGCAGTCCGCCGCGGCGGACGCCATCCGCGCCGCCGGCTGGGACGATATGAGCGCCCCGGTGCTCACCATGACCTTCCCCGGCAACCGGTCTATCACCGTCACCGCGACGGAGATCGGCTTTGACGCCACACCCGATGCCGCCGCCGAGACGGCCTATGCCTACGGCCGCAGCGGCAATGTGTTCACCAACTTCTTCACGTGGCTGCGCTGCGCCTTCAAGGGGCATGACGTCGCCTCGGACAACCTTGCCGACATGGACGCCGACGCCCTGCGCACGCGCATCGAGCGCGAGGCCGCCGAGATCAACGTCAGTCTCTCCGCCGGCAGCATCGAGATCGACGAGGCGCACAGCGCCATCCTCGTCGTCAAGGGCGCGAGCATGATCACGCTCGACCCCGCCGCCGTCGCCGACCGCGTGCTCAGCGACATCCGCGCCGGCAAGTTCGGCACGTCGGCCTACCCGGTCGACATGAGCGGCGATGACAAGATGACGCTGCAGGAGCTGCACGACGCCGTCTGCGGCGACCCGGTCAACGCAGGCTACGACCCCGAGACCCAGTCTGCCACCGAGAGCAAGGTCGGTATCCAGTTTGACGTGGCCGCCGCCCAGCCCCTGTGGGACGCGGCCGCCAACGGCGATACCGTCACCATCCCGGCCACGCTCACGCAGCCCGAGATGACGCAGGAGCGTCTGCAGCAGCACCTCCTGGCCGACAAGCTCGCCACGAAGACCACCTCGCTCTCCGGCAGCAGCAGCAACCGCATCACGAACGTGAAGCTCGCCGCCGAGAAGATCAACGGCGTCATTCTCCAGCCCGGCCAGACGTTTTCGTATAACGACGTCGTCGGTCAGCGCACGAAGGCCAACGGCTTCAAGGAGGCCGGCGCTTATTCCAACGGCCAGGTCGTGCAGGAGGTCGGCGGCGGCATCTGCCAGGTGTCGTCCACGCTGTACTACTGCGCCATGGTCTCGAACCTGAAGATCAACACCCGCACCTGCCACTACTTCCCCGTGGCCTATATCGAACCCGGTATGGACGCCACGGTCAGCTGGGGCGGGCCGGAGTTCAAATTTACGAACAACCGCGACTATCCGATCGAGATCAAGGCGTATGTCCAAAACGGCAGCGTCACGGTCGAGATCTGGGGCACGGATGTGGACGGCAGCTATGTCAAGATGAGCTACACGTCCGAGGGCCTGCGCGCCACGACCTACCGCACCGTCTACGATAAGGACGGCAATCAGATCAGCCACACGCTCGAGGCCAACAGCACCTACCATTCGCACGACACCACGCCGAAGCCGACGCCCACCCCCAGCACCGCGCCGAAGCCGACGCCCACCCCCACGCCGAAGCCGCAGCCGACGCCCTATCCGTCTGTCTACGACCCCGGTGACGTCGGTGAAGACTAATACAGAGGAGAATGCAGTATGAGCAAAGGAAAGTTTTATATCACGACCCCAATCTATTACCCTTCGGACAAACTGCACATCGGCCACACCTACTGCACGGTTGCGACCGATGCGATTGCGCGCTACAAGCGCATGTGCGGCTATGACGTCATGTTCCTGACCGGCACGGACGAGCACGGCCAGAAGATCGAGGAGAAGGCCGAGGCTGCCGGCGTCACGCCCAAGCAGTTCGTGGACAACATCGTCGAAGGCCCCGGCGGCGTGCGCGCGCTGTGGAAGCTGATGAACATCTCCAACGACCGCTTCATCCGCACGACGGACGATTATCATGTCGAGGCCGTGCAGCGCATCTTCAAGAAGATGTACGACAAGGGCGATATCTATAAGGGCAAGTATTCCGGCATGTACTGCACGCCGTGCGAGAGCTTCTGGACCGAGAGCCAGCTCGTCGACGGCAAATGCCCGGACTGCGGCCGCGAGGTGCACTATGCCGAGGAGGAGGCGTACTTCTTCCGCCTGTCGAAGTATGCCGAGCCCGTGCGCGAGCTGCTGCTCAGCGGCACGTTCCTCGAGCCTGCCAGCCGCGTCAACGAGATGATCAAAAACTTCATCGACCCCGGCCTGGAAGATCTGTGCGTGTCGCGCACGAGCTTCACGTGGGGCATCCCGGTCGATTTTGACCCCGGCCACGTCGTCTACGTCTGGGTCGACGCGCTGTTCAACTACTGCACGGCCCTCGGCTTCCTGAACGACAAGTACGACGATTACGAGAAGTTCTGGCCCGCCGACGTGCACATGGTCGGCAAGGAGATCGTGCGCTTCCACTCCATCATCTGGCCGGCTATGCTCATGAGCATGGGCATGCCCTTGCCGAAGAAGGTCTTTGGCCACGGCTGGCTGCTGCTCGGCGGCGGCAAGATGTCGAAGTCGAAGGGCAACGTCGTCGACCCCATCGTGCTCGCCGAGCGCTACGGTGTGGATGCGCTGCGCTACTACCTCCTGCGCGAGTTCCCGCTCGGCAGTGACGGCAACTTCTCCAACGAGCTGCTCATCTCCCGCATCAATACCGACCTCGCCAACGACCTCGGCAACCTCCTGAGCCGCACCGTCGCCATGGTCATCAAGTACTTCGGCGGCACGCTCCCGGCCGAGCGCGAGCACGATGCGCTCGATGACGAGCTCATCGCCATGGTATCCTCCCTGCGCGGGACGTATGCCGGCTATATGGACAATTTCGGCACGCAGCAGGCGCTCATCGAGGTGTTCAAGGTTATTTCCCGCGCCAATAAGTATATCGACGAGACGGCGCCCTGGGTCCTCGCTAAGGACGAGAGCAAGCGCGCGCGCCTGGCTACAGTGCTGTATAACCTGCTCGAGACGCTGCGCATCACCGTCACGCTTCTGCTGCCCTTTATGCCCGACAGCTGCGCGAAAGCCTTCACGCAGATCGGCGCCGCGGCGGAGCAGACCACGTGGGACAATGCCGCCGTCTGGGGCGTGCTGCCCGCGGACGTCACGGTGCACAAGGGCGAGACGCTCTTCCCGCGCATCGACATGGCCAAGGAGATCGCCGAGCTCGAGGCACTCAAGGCCGCGAAGGAAGCGGCCGCCGCGCCCAAGTCCGCGCCTGTGCTGCCGGATGTGACGATTGACGACTTTTCCAAGTGCGACATGCGCGTGTGCAAGGTCCTCAAGTGCGAGCCGGTGAAAAAGTCCGATAAGCTCCTGTGCTTCACGCTCGACGACGGCAGCGGCACCGACCGGCAGATCCTCTCCGGCATCGCCAAGTACTACCGCCCCGAGGAGCTCGTCGGCAAGACCGTCGTGGCGATCCTGAACCTGCCGCCGCGCAAGATGATGGGCATGGCCTCCAACGGCATGCTCCTCTCGGCCGAGAAGGACGGCAAGCTCAACCTGCTCATGCTCGATGACAGCGTGCCCGCCGGCGCGCAGCTTTGCTGATCGGCCGCACCCCTGCACGTTTCCGGGAAGGCTCGCTCGGCGGGCCTTCCCGTTTTTCCCGCGGCGTGCGGAACATTTTCTGCGCCCGGCCGTCAAGCCCTTCGTAATCTCCCGTACATAAAGGAGGAGTCGCCTCTTGAAGCTGTTTTCCTCGCCGCTGCGCCCCACAGGCACGCAGCGGCCCGCTTCCGATACCGCCCAGCAGCGCCCGACCCAGCAGCGCCCGACCCAGCAGCGTCCGGCCCAGCAGCGCCCGGCCCAGCAGCGTCCGGCCCAGCAGCGCCCGACACAGCAGCGTCCGACCCAGCAGCGTCTGGCGCAGCAGCGTCCGGCGCCGCAGCGCCCCGCCCAGCAGCGTCCGGCGCAGCAGCGCCCCG